>Ga0157364_1001746_pt1 | contig 19056 bp, 10 predicted proteins | sample AttsexASBM2_FD_111476 | JGI IMG/M metagenome (GOLD analysis project Ga0157364, IMG submission 111476) | Fungus gardens microbial communities from leaf cutter ant in Ribeirão Preto, State of São Paulo, Brazil - Atta sexdens ASBM2 | ecosystem: Host-associated > Fungi > Mycelium > Unclassified ...
GTGTTGAGACACTGACAGGAGCAACTCCGTCATGGAAGACTGAGTTGAATAGGAGTATCTCCGCTGTGGAAGATGGAATATCCGGAGGGTTGCAGCACCGCCATAAGACATGTTGCGAGAAAGGTGGCCGCTGTGGAAGGCAGGCTTGTATGGTTCAGAGGTGGCATCACCGCGGGGATGTAGTTTTCCGGACAGGTGGACTTATATATGACAACAATGCAATCTCATATACTAATCTGATGGCTGCAATAGAGGACTTTATAGTCTTAAAGGAAATTAATTATATATGTATAGCTCTAAGTCAAAACAGATTTGTTTTACCTGACTCATTTATTACTATGAATTTCTCTAAATGTGAAAAGGTATTATGTTTCTTGTATAAGAGTAAGAAAGCATCTCATGGCAGCTTTTATAAAGATGAATGGTTCTTGGATTCTAATGACTCTGTCTACTTTACTTTGTTTGAGTCTGACTTTGTTAATATAACTCTGGATAATTATAATTGAGTTGAGACTACAAACTCAGAAGCACTACTATTTATAGTTGCTTCTAGTACTGTTCTGATTGAACATGAAATCTTTAACCTTGAGAAAGAGACTACTAAAGTTGCTGTATCAAAACTATGGCCAGTGTATCATGTTATTGGCATACAGATGTATCTTCTCTTTACTAGACAAATTCTTCAGTCTGGATTAAGAGTAAAAGGTAATAAAAGTGGTTCTACTTTTCGTAATAAGCTTGGTGATGCTGTTCTATTGGCTACTTCTAACCTTTGGGATAATATCTAGATTGTGAGAACTTATATTCTTAAGTGTAATATCCTTAATCCTGTGAGTCTTACAACAAGACATCTAGACTTTGAAACTTTACATCATTGTTTCGGACATACCTCTGATAAGGTTATGCATTATATTTTTGACAATGTTAAAAATGTAAAGAAGATTCATTTCCTAACATAGAAACATATCTGCTATGGTTACATTCTTAGAAAGATATACTAATACAGTTTCTCTGGGAACTCTGTTCACTCTAGTGAGCCTCTAGGATTGATTCACTCAGATCTTCTTAAGCTCCTTACCTTATATTATTCAAAAGTACAAGTAGATGATTACATTCCTTGATAACTATTCCTCCTATTGCAATATTGCTTTTCTATACAAAACATCTGAAGCTACAGAAGCAATTAAGTCAAATTTCCAGATATGGTTAAATACTACTTCTCATCCTGTGAAGAGGTTACACACTGACAATGGAAGAAAATATTTAATGTCAGAATTACAATCCTTTTTAAGAGAGTAAAAGATTATCCATGAGACTAGTACTTTATATGTACACCAACAGAATGGTCATGCTGAATGATTGAACTATACCTTGCTTGAAAAGGCATAGTCAATATAACTTGAAGCATGCTTACTAGATTTCTGGTGGGAGCTTGCAATAGCAGCTGCAGCTTATGTATATAATTGGATACTTATTAGATATCTCAAATGGAAAACATCTCAGGAGATTTTTTTGGGTATTAAATCCAAGAAATTGCACTTTCATGTCTTTGGCTATAGAGCCTATGTATTTCTCCCTAGTGAAGTTTGTGCCAATAAACTTGCACCATGTTCTAAATTGATGATATTCATCAGGTATAAGAATAATGGTTATTGCTTCATGTGCTATACACAAGAAAATATCATTTTCTGCTCTATATATGCCTTTTTTGATGAGGAACTTTTTTTTAAATGGACTGACTCCTATACAAAAGAGTGCAAATTGTACAATAAGTTATTGGACAAAATAAGTCCAGAAACAGAGTTATCAGTGTCTGACTTTTCTGGAAAAGATAGACTTGCTCCAGTATCCATTCTACATATATCTATTCCTCCTATTCAAAACAATCTTCCTACTTATTCTTCTTTACCTTCTCTTTTTTATAAGTTTACATTTCTCTCACCTACTCCAAGGTCTAAAAAGCTCAAAGTAGAGGTTGAAAAGGATAATAATATTAACTCTGATATTGAGATGCAACCACTCAGCTCTCAACAATCTTTGCAACCTGCTTTGTAGACACTGTAAGAAGGTCTTGAATTGAGAAGATCTAAGCATTAAACTCAGATACCCTTTAGAAAAGGAAATATTTATAGAAAATGAGAACATCATACTAATATCTTGTGGAATCCTTTATAGCAGCTAAGGGAGAGGTTTTCCAGCTCCAATATGGCTTGTGATAGGCATGAAAATGCTTGTTAGGAATCATAAAGAAATCATCAGAATACACAATGATTTTCTGATAATCTACTACCTAGAATAGTAAGGATAAATAGAGTTTATTATCCATATAACTCATTTAACAATATTATTGAGATAAATAGGACCCTATATAATATTCAGTGAGAAGGCAAATGTCTAATTATTGTTGATAATAATGGGAATAGAATGGAAATTCCACCTTCTGCAGATAAATTAGCTGAGCTAGTTATTATTAGCTACTTGGTATGTCTTGTAATAGAAGGGAGAGCAGAGCAAATTTGCTTTCTCTTAGCACAATGTGTAGTAGAGTCTTGCCTAATTCCCAAAAGTTTTAGAGATGTCACTAGATTGCCAGCTAACATTCAAAAAAAGTAACTTGAGTTCTGCCTTAAGAAGCTGAAATTGCTTAAAAATAGAAATGTTTATGAAGTTGTGGACTGTCCTAAGAGAAGGAAAGTGATTAAGAATTGATAGATGTTCAATATGAAGTCTGATAGTCATTACAGATCTTGACTTGTTGTAAAAGGATCTTCTTAGGTTGAAAAAATTGACTTTGATGAATCATTTTCTCCAGTTATTTTCTATGAGACAGTATACCTATTTTTAGCTGTTGCTGCTCTTGAATATTGGGATATTTATAGTGTTGATATAGAAACTGCTTACTTTTATAGTAACCTAGATAAGGAAATTTACATGGAATAACCTAAAGGTTTTAGGCTACTTGGAAAAGAAAAGAAAGTTTAGTAACTACACAAGGTATTGTACAGCCTTAAGCAAGCTGGCTTATCCTAGTGGTAGACTATGACTAAGTCAATGTTAGTACTAGGATAGAATCTAAGTAATGTAAATCTAATGCTGGTGTATATTACTTCATTGATAAAGAAACTAGAGAGCTTGTTATAGCAATCATTTATGTTGATGATATTTGTTTTGTGGGTTCAAAAGATTCTCCACTTCTTTTAGAGTTGAAGTAAAATTTTATAATGAAATGAAAATGTTATAACCTTAGAGAAACTAAAGAGTTTCTTGGAATGTATATAAGTTATAGCTACAAGGATCAAAGAATCTTTGTAGAATCTTTGTAGACTAATATAAGTACTTGAACAAAGTTCTAGCATACTTTAATATAGTAACCAACCTAACAAGTACTTCATTGCTATTGGGCTATGTGTTTAAACCCAATAATAAGCAGTGTGACCCCAATTTCCATCAAAAGTATCAGCAAATAGTTGGATCTCTAATATATTTAATGATTGGCTCACATCCTGGTATGGGATTTGCTGTAGTCAAACTTGCTCAACAGATGGCAAATCTCTCAAATAAGCATTATCAAGCAGAATTGTATCTTTGTAAATATTTGCTTAATACTTACAAGTATTAGATAGTCTATGATGGACTTAGTAATAAGTCTGTTATAGTACACTCTGATTCAGACTGGGCCCAAGATCCAGAATCACATAAATATGTAACTAGTTACTTTATCCTCATGGCTTGTAGAGTAACATCCTAGATGAGCCACTAGCAAAAGAAAGTAGTTCTGTCTTCAGCTAAGACTGAATACATAGCTCTTTCTAATTGTGGCTATCAGCTTGTCTAGATGAGAAACTTTTTCAACAAGGTCAGTTTTAATGTTCTAACCCCTCATATCTATAGTGATAACCTTGGCTTACTTTTCTAGAGATCTAATTCTATACAAGAGAAGCATTTTAAACATATTGATATTTACTATCACTACATAAGATATTTAATTAAGGAAAGTTAAACCATATCATATTGATGGGAAAAAGAACTCTGCTGATATTCTGACCAAAAACCTTAGACAAGTCTTATTCAGTTACTTCTATTTATTTCTTGGCTTAGAAATACTAAGTCTATCTGCTTTTGCTTCTATTGCTTAACAGCTAATGTCTTAAGTAAGGAAGTGTGTTGTGAAGCATTCTGCTTAGTAAGCATATGGCCTACAATTAATAGTCCTAATTAGATAGCCAATGTAAAATTTTCACATAGATTGAATTTTTACTAATACTACTTATCTTTCATTGTTACTTACTCTTTCTCAGCTCTCAATTAAAGTATACACTATAGGTAAGTGGTTGCTAGTTGTCCATACTGCACCATGCTACTGTACATTCTGTTCCTTCCAACATGATCTTCTATTTAGCATCTGCTACTTTACTCTTATTACTAAATGCTATCTTGATTTCTTCTACAAAGCTGTTCCAATTCTAGGTATTGTTGACAAGGTCAAGCTAAAATGAGATGGTGTACTAGGATGCAACAAGAACTATACAACACTAGCTTTAAACTGCATAAAAATAAACTAGTGCTTGTTAATAAAAAGAAAACCTGAGTATGCTTGTTGTATCTCTAGTAGAGTTGAGAGTGGTGCTCAGTTATATAAGCTGCCAATTGTTTATACTACACATTGTTGCTTCAGGATTCTTTCTAACAGATATATCAGTCATTACTGTTAGGATAAGATAATGACTACACCAGAAATTGTTACAACTTAAAGACCTTAGAGTTAGTCAATGAGAAGAATCTTGTATTAGGGTTAACATAAGAGAACTCAATAGAGAACTCTGTACAGAATTGTCTACTTTATATATCCAGACTGATGTGTTATGACTCTATGTTGAGTAAAAGACATACTCTTATATTAAGTAACATAAGAGAAATCAATAGAGTTCCTACTACAATCTAGTCTACCTTATATACCTTTTGGCGATGGTCTGTACTAAGTTAATTCTAACCTACTCTAAAGACCATACTTTATTCATAAGGCCAATATGCTTTTGTTATGTTGTATGACTTCATCTTGTTCCAGAACCTTCTACACTCTTCTCTGTATTATGTGAGCATGTGACTTGTGACAGTGTCACACTTTGTCTTCTTTATCTTGTACTCTTTTGATAATAAAATAAAATAAAAGGAAAATGAGAGAAAATAAAATAGAAACCAAGTTCATCATTTTCAATTCTAACATAATGGTCTGTGTTACTACTGTGATTAGCCTACCCTAAATAACCATGTATTATATATGTTGTATGATGTCATTTCTTTCAAAACTTTTTACTATCTTTCATTGTATCATGTGACTGATGTGTGATACTGTGTCTGGTTATAAGACTATTTGTGATAGTTATATATAATGTTACACTTAAACCTTAACCCTTAGTTTCTCAAAATAGAAAATAAAAATGAAAATGAAAAGAAAAATAAACTTAAGTCCACTGTTCTGACAGAAATCAAATCTGGGATTAGCCAAAATTGTATTGGCAGCTCTAACTGTTAGGATAACAAACATATATTAACTATTATTATATACTAGGACTATCTTTTAGACCTATATATATCATTATATATATCAATTCCATTTTTTAGCCTGAAAATAGACAATATTTATTGTATACATTATATTATTGTTATTATAAGTATTTATACTACAAGTTAGCATGATATATTTCTCAGTTCTTATGCTGTCTTCAAAAGACTAAGATTAGTTACTATTTTATACTCTTGCTATTTACCTTACTAACTATTATTGAGTTCTTACATCACTTATATTTTTTCACTAACCACTAGACTTATATGGTCTATATTAGGATGATTGGATAGAGACATGGAGTTTGTACTTTAAGCCTAAGCTTTACTGCTCAAATATTATACAAAACAAGATTCACCTCTAGAAGAAACCTAAGAAAACAGAATAAGATCTCCTAAAGATGGCAACTATTTTAAATACTTTAAAGTTCATTTCTATCTAGTAGAACAATGTTAATATAATTTAGAAATGATAGTATCCAGGTAGTTAGAAATCATGATGTAAATATCTAGAAAATTTACCAGAAAAAGTAGAAGCTTATCTAATAGTAATAAAATGTTGAAATTTGCAAACTGGTTACAAGTCTAGTTACTTTGACCATTGCTTTGACCATTGCTTGGATCTTGGATATTATTTTTTTACATATACATATATAATAGTATATAAGTCAAACTCCAAGTTATAATATAGATAATACTTATCTCATTTCTGAGCTTTATTCTTCTTTGTTAAAGACAGAACTCACTATTTCTAAGCTATACCCTCTTACTCAAGAATAGTACTTATTCATTTTCAAAGTTATATATTTCTACAAAGGTAGCACTCAAACTCCAAATATATTCAATGAAGTTTACTCCTATCCATGTCCAATCTCCATCTCTGTAAAAACATGGATAAATCTAAATCTGGCCACTTGTTGGAGCTAGACAGAAATATTGACATTACTTAGTATGGAGACATCTCCAATAGTCTCATTTTATCTCTACTTAAGTTTCACTCTGTCTTAGATACAATTCTTTGTATATAAGACTAGTAGTTACACTGTAATAGCTAGTCTAATAATCAATAATAAAGTTAATTCTAACCTCTCCAAACCTTCCTCTAAATTACAACTATATAACTTGTAAGAAGTACAACATATAAGTTGAATTCAGAAGTCCATATCTGCACATTATAGATAAGTCTGAGTATTTGATCTGCATATTCTATATTTTTCCTATTCAAGTGTAAGCTATGCTTAATAGTAACTACTTATATATCTTGTATTTAATCTATATATAGCACTTTGACTTCTATTCTAAAGTCTATAAAGTAATAATCTACTGAAACTGTTATATACTAATCTAGCTACATTCTATCAAACATACAGATAATGTCTCTTCTTTTATCCAGTGTGGATCAATTCTATTTATTCTATATCAATTATTTTTTGGACATCCTTGTTAAACTTTTTAGTAACTCTATAAAACTCTATTTCAATATTTAAGAACTATCCAGATCTAGGATAATTACTTACAGTCTTTATTTCCTTGATACTGTCTTAGGCAGAGTACTTAGTATATTTCTACTCTTTGGATAGAATAATTCTCCTAAATTATACTTTTTGAAATATATGACTAGTGCAATAAGTAGATTCTAAAAGTCTGCTATGGATCTCAGTTGCTAAGATATAAACTGTAAGAGAATTAGTCTTATATTAAGGAGTTTTAAGTGCTCAGAAACTCTAGATGATATTTAGGTAAGGTATTCTACTGTTACACCACTACTATATATATTATAGTAGGATAGTCCAAGTATATGGTCTGTATACTTGACCAACCAATATCTACAACTATAATTAACTAAATAACTATAGTACTACTGTAGTAGACTAGATAACAGAGATTAGAATAAGGTAAAGACAGTTATCAGTCTATTAGGAGTTAGTCTAGATAATGACCAGCCTAGAAGTATAACTAAGCCTCTGTAGAGTGGATCTAGACTTACAATATTACCAATATCCCCTGACATAAATCACATCTAATAAGAATATTTTATTACTTTCTATATTATATAACTATAATTATGTGTTTTTTATATATTTTTAGTAGTGTTACATCATATAATCTTCTTCACAAGAATCTAAGTAAATAAATAAATAATATAATTTTAAAAAATAAAAGAAATAGAAAAGAAATACTAAGATATCTTATAATAATAGATATAACATATAAGTATAAATTGAAGTTAAGATTATTATCTGTACCTACTATTACAACCTTAAGCTAGCTCAGACTATAGTTAAAACAAAGACTTAAAAAATACTAGAGTAGTAAGCTTAGCATAGTATAGATAATTAGTAGCTACTTACCAAATATATTAGTTTGGTTCCAGAACTATAGTAGAGAGTTAGATATTAGAAGATAGTAAACTTAATAATAATAGTAAAATTTCTGATACTCCTCTTTACTTAAGATATTAGTTATATTATAAGTAATTTTTTCAGTTTCATTATAGTTGATATAAGCTTAATTCTAGGACTATATTTTTACATAGTCAGTATATCACTTGATTATATGTATAACTTCTTGTGAATATATTTATAGAGGAACTCAAACTTATCTATGATATATAAATACAGACTTCTAAACAACTTTAGTGTTACAAGCTTAAGTCCTTAGGATGTGACAAGTAAATAAACCTTGTATTGGGTTAACATAAGAGAACTCAATAAAAAACTCTGTATAGGATTGTCTACCTTATATACTACAACCCTATGGTCTATACTACTCTACTTTTAGCTTACCTTAAATAGCCATGTATTTGCCTTAAGATCAATATGTGTTATGCTGTATAATATCATCTTTTCAGAGCCTTTTATATTCTTCTGATATGCAATTACATGACAGTGTAACAGTGATGTCACACCAATCCTATCCCTAAGTCCCCCAAAATAAAGATAAATGAAAATGAAAATGAAAAATAAGAGAAATAAAATAGTTAGAGTTCACTGTCTTAAACTCTGACATTTAGCTTCAACCTATATATTATGTCTTTTACAAGTTATATAGTTACAATTTTAAAGAAAGATTTGAGAAGGTTAGAATAAAAATTATAGAAGTAAGTATATTGCTATTGACATTGGAGTTAAGTTGAATATTTACCACTACTGTTGTTTAAATAATATTTCTTACTACTAAATCCTATGTTCAAAGTAATAGGCTTCTTATGCTTTGAACTTCACTGAATTCCACTATTGAAGTTTATTACTTCTTAGAACTCTTATAATCATTGCTCACCAGATTTATGTATTTACTAAAATAGTGATAGTGACAGTTTCTGAAATGTTGGTGTAAAAAGTTACCAAAAAAGTAGAGTTCAATGGTGGAATTGGTGATGATGCTAAAGAGGAAGTACAAAGAAATTCAGAGTCTACAAGAGAATTAGTAGACCCAGAGTTTACCAAAGAGTAGTTTTAGTTAGAAACCCAGAAAAAATAAAAAGATACTATTATAGTAAATGCATAGTTTGAGGTTCAGAACATTGCTAAAGAAATGGAATATAACTATAGGAAAGGATAGCCTAATAATATTGTTCAAGTGTAGTCCACACTTGAGAGATAAAAGTCTAAAAAAGTTTGTGGAGTTTAACAAGTATGGAAACTTATCAAAGCTCAATGGAGATTTGGACTTTTTAGAATAATCTTGGCCTTAACTTATATGTTATATCTCCTACTAGCTACAGGATTGCAATTTCAGAAAAAGGTCTTGGAAAGTGGGATTAGAAGTTATAAGAAGAAGAATAAGTATATCACTATTAACACTGGAGTTTGGTATTAACTTTAGTCAACTATTAGGCTTGTTAGATGTGGTTCACACTTTGTTATCCAAGACCCAATAGAATATCTCAGAAGTCCAGATAAGTGATTAATACATTATCTGAGAATATAGAAGATAGATCAGAATGATCTTTGGCTTTAGCTTGTATGCTGTGTCTCTACTAGCTATACTAGTTATATATTTTAGAACAGAACTTGGGAAACTTAATAGGTGGTAAGATGTGTCATTGTCAACATTAGAAATAAGTATTAGTTTCAGTTGATTTTCAAGATCTCAGATTATATTTATATTAAATAAGAAATATATTTAGAGGAGAAAACTATTCATGTGAAAATTACAGAAGATATTAGAAGAGTATGGAAACATTATCTAACATATGTAAATATGGATCTTATGTAATCTTGACTTTAGTAGATATACTATATCTTCATATGTTGTGATAATTATAATAGGAAGTAAAGTATGAAGGAAGTCTAACTTTTAAGCATAGGCACTCAGAATAGTACACTATACTAGTTGATTTTCAAGCTAAAGGACTACAGAGTATCTAGATATCTTAAATACTAATATTAAGACTATTCAAGGATTAGAAGAAATAGATAACTACTTTGGATATACTAAAATTCTCATAAATCAAGTCTGAAGTTCTATGAAGACTATGAAGAACTATGTGATCAATAATAGAGTAATCAGACATAAAAAGAAACCAGATAAATTTATACTAGAAGAATATTATATATCAAGTTTATCTATTCAGAAGACTATTCTTTATAATGATGATATTTTCCCAACATGTCTGACAAAAGCCTGTATTTCCTACAACATATCTCTATAACAATAATATAATTATCTTCTAGTTTTTTGAGTATCTAGTCTTTCATAATAGATATACTTCTATTAAGCTTAATTTTCTATAGCAAAGTTCTTTTATTTGGTCTCTTAGTATTTTAATACTGAAATCTAAAACCTCTACTTGAGGCTGTATACTAAAACATCCAAGTATCTCCTAACTATCTAACTTGTATATAAAACTAGTTATACTGTAAGTTACTAGTTTGATAATTGACAAAGATACTTTGTTAGAGTTAAAGATAGTGGACTTAACTTTTTTCATTTTCTTTTCTATTTTATTTTATTTTAGACTTAGGATTAGGGTTTAGCATGATGTTACAAACTGTTACACATCAGTCACATAATCATATGTCATATAAAAAGATATAAAAGATTCTAGAACAATAATATTATCTTATATGTCAATAGCATATAATATACATAGCTTTTAGGGTAGGCTAAGGTTAGTGTAGCATAGACCAATAGTCTAGTGTATATAAGGTAAACACTTTGTACTTGGAACTCTATCAAGTTTTCTTGTGTTAACTCTAATATAAGGTTCTTTGTTTTGAATACTTTAAGACTTAAGTTGTAATATACTTCTTATTGAACTCAACCTCTAGTGTTTAACAGCAATATACTATTATTAGCATTCAACTCCTTTTTAGATCCCATCCAATTATCTGAAGTTGCAGCTATATAGCAAACAGATAGTATAGTACATAAACTAAAGCTAAGATCATTTCAACAAGTTTATATTACTGAGTTTCTTGTACAGAGTTTTTACACTTTGTATGTTATGACTTAAGTCCAAGAGTTAGGACAAAAAATTACTCTTGTATTGAGTAGCACAAGAGAACTCAATAGAGTTCCTACTACAGATCAGTCTACCTTATATATCTTTTGCTAATAGTCTGTGCTAAGCTAAATCTAGCCTACCCTAAAGCCTATGCTTCATCTATAAGGCCAACATACCATTACTATGCTATATGGCTTCATCTTGTTCCAGAACCTTCTACACCCTTCTTCTGTGACCATCATGTGACCTGTGATGGTGTCACACTTTGTCTTCTTTGTCTTATTTCCTATACAATAAGAGAAAATAAAATAAAAGCAAATAAAATAAAATAAAATAAAATAGGAACCAAGTCCATCATTCTTAATTCTGATACTGTACATCTCTGAGCCAACCTTATAGACTTTTGTCTCCTGGTATCAATTACATCTGACAGTATTATCAGACTTCTAAGTCTGCTGTCACTTCTAAGCAGTTCTATCTGCAAATTCTTTAATATTTTATTATACTTCAAAGTTTAAATAGCTTTCTTCTACTATAACTCTTCAACTTATTTAGAATCAACTCTGATCTTACCACTTGAGATATCTTTCAACACTATATTATATCTTAGCAAACATCTCACTGGAAGATATTTTCCAAATACTTTGTAATAGTCAAGACATATTCACTAAAGAGGCCAATTATCTTCTTGGTTTCTAATTTGTATTATTTAACTTGTTTAGATAGTCTCATCTGTCTCTAGCCTAAGTATTATTTCTATAAGCAATAATTCTAATTGGAAGAATGCTCCTACTACTAATCCTATTACTAATAGATCTAATTTATCTTACTCTTTGATTTACTCATAGTCAAAACTCTAGTATAATAATAATTCAACCAATAAATAATTGGCCAGTGTACTTGGTTATATTGCTAATTTACTTAATGTTAATCAGACTCTTGGTCCCAACTCTAATCCAAGAGGAACTAAAGCCTACATCTCTAACACTTTTAGCAGTACTGGGCCTAACAAGCTCAATAATTTTCTTTTCTAATATCAACTTTATTTCTGTGTAAATAGTGCTCAATTTAATACTATTAGATATAGTTCACATCTTATTATCTAAGATCTGATAAGGTATCTTGGAAGTTCAAAATAAGCTAGTTATATATTATTTAAGAACATAGAAGATGGGGTTGGAATAACCTTTAGCTTCAGCTTATGTACTATATTTCTATGAGTTGTACTAGTTATATATTTTGGAAGAGGACTTAGAAGACTTAGAGATTTGAAGATATTAGAAGGTAACAAGATATATTATTACCAACATTAGAAGAGAGTGTCAGTTTTGGTTGATTTTTAGGATAAAACTTTTATAATGTAAAATATCAGTTTATATACTAGGTATACTACTTAGAGTACTTATCTGGAATGGAACTGCTAAGTGAGTTATTCTAGATACTGATGATCCTCAGGTATTAGAAATAGAAGTCTATAAAGTTTGGCAAGAAACCAGCAAAAATATCCTAGGGAAAATAAAGAAAGGTAATCTGCACCAGAAGAGAGAGAAAGTATTATTTGTAGATTGAGATAAATAGTTAGAATAGGATGTGACAGATATAGATATTGCAAAAATTAATTTTGTAATAATCTATTTATTTAGAGTTACTCAGGACTAGTTTGAGGTGGACCTCAACTAAAAAAACCAAAGTATTCTTTAAGACCAGCTCTCCAACCAAAACTTCTTTGTTGACAAACTATGTTAATATTTTAATCTCTTGGACCATATTAATGAAATAGCTAATATACTGAATAATCTCTATATGAAGCCTAGTAATAAGATCTCCACTTATAATTTCAATTTCATATACTATGTGTTATGACTTAAGTTTCAGTGATAAGACAAAAACATACTCTTGTATTGAGTAACATAAGAAAACTTGATAGAGTTCTAGAAACAAAATAGTCTATCTTATATACTACATACTATGGTCTGTACATATACTACAACTAACTTATCCTAAAGTATATATGCTTTCCATAAGGCCAACATGTTGTTGTTATACTATATAATGTCACCTATTTCAAAATCTTCTATATTCTTCTTTGTATCATATGATTGTGTGATTTGTGATAGTGACAAGTATTACAATTCTGTCATGTGTGATATCATCTTACAATCTTTGTCTATATCTAAAAGTGAAAATGAAAACTAAAATAAAGTAAAAGAAAAAATGGAAAATAAAAATAAAATAAAAAGGAAATAAAATCAAAATTAAGTCTACCATTCACAACTCTGGCACTATACCTTTTAACTAGATTGGGGAAATAGTATTCTATGCTACTATTATTACTAGAGGCTTTTCAATTGGATTTAGAATCTCATTTCTATCTAAAAACAAGGCAAATTCATCTTATTCTAGAACATATTTACTTTAGTGATAACTATTGATTACTATTACTGGGAACATGACTGCAAATGCTACTATATAAGACAGGCAGAAAAAAAAGCTCTTGAATCTCACTTCTAGAAGCAAGATAAGGCTTTCTTTGCTGGTAATACTATAAGCCCTCAGAATAAATCAAATAAATCTTCAGTAACTTCATTTGCAAAATTATTACCTTCCAAGACATTTAATGCTTTATCTACTGCTTCTAAAAAGTAATCTAATTCTCTGCAGGTAGATCTTTCTTCCAAGCTAGCTAACAATGGCAAATTGACCAATAACAAGCACAAAAAGTATCTTGAGAACGATCTATACTTTTATCACAGTACAAAAAACTATAAGCTGAATTTTTGTCTTAAAAAGCATACTATAGTTACTATCAAAGGCTACAATGCTTCAGTAGCTGCTAATACTTCTATAACTACATTTGAGAAACCTTTATAAAAATAGAGAGCAATCTCAAGACTCTATATAGACTGAGAGCCATATTGAACTTCTCTGTACAGCAATAAGTTTTATTTAACTCAATCTATCTGCTTCTTATAATCCCCATTCTTTTTTCACTTTTCTTACTTTTCTCTTAATTCTTGGTTAGAAACATCTTAATAAAACACTTTTTTGAGCTCTTATTAACTCTGAATCTTCTAGATCTACTCATTGTTTTATAGACTCAAAATTTATGGATATTCACAATTTAAAGATATCCATAACCTTTCCAGTTGCCCTTTGTTTGTTTGATGGTTTATCAAATACCAATATCTCTAAAATTGCTACTTTGCTCCTAATTTTCCTCTCTAGTGATTGGATGACTCTAGATTTCTATGTCACTTTACTTAATTCTTCCTATTCTTTGGTCTTTGAATACAACTAGCTTGTACAACACAATACATTGATTGACTAGGCAAATATATTAATAAACTTCTGTCCATCTTGACAGGAAAATCTTGCTTTCTCTCACATTGCAATTAACATATCATTGACATCTCTATCACTTTCTTATATCTCTCTGTAATTATTAGGCCCTATAGTTTCCATACCTATATCTAAGACCCCTATTTTTATTTCTGAGCAATCTAACATTACTATCATTGGTACTGTGACATTCTTATATACATTAAAACTTTTGGGCTCTAGCAAGTTTCAACTATATCTTTGCTCTTCAAACATTCAGGTCAACTCTGTACAACTTATAGAAGCTTCTAATCTTTTAAATGTCTTTTACAAGTATCACAAATTTACTGATGTCTTTAGTAAAGCCAAAGCTGAAGTCTTTGCTCCTCATTATCCTTGTAACCTCTAAATTAACTTGAAAAAGAATGCTTAATCTTTGGTTGGCTCTATATACTCCCTTTCAGCATCTGAACAAGAGACTCTAAAGAAATTCATTGAGAAAAACCTCACTATGAGTTTCATCCAACTAACTTCATCTCTGTATGATATACTAGTCTTATTTGTTAAGAAGAAAGATGGTTTACTACACCTCTGTGTCAACTTCTGTAACATTAACTATATCTTTAAAAAAATCATTATTCTCTCCCACTCATCTCTAATTTGCTTGATTCACCTCACAAAGCCTAAATACATACTAAGATAGATCTTTGCCATGCTTACCATCTGGTTTGCATTACCAATGGTAATGAATAAAAGACTGCTTTCAGAACTTATTATGAATCATTTGAGTAGTCTATAATGCCCTTTGGTTTTACTAATGTTTCTGTAGCCTTTTAGTAATTCATAAATGACCTTATTTCTAATCTTTTGGATGTTTGTATCATAATATATCTGAATGATATACTCACCTACTTGAACAACATGTCTGAACATCACCAGCATATTAAAGAAGTACTTAAATGTCTCCACAAGACTGGTCTTAATACCAAAGCAGAGAAATGTAAGTTTTACTCTGAGTTGGTAGGATACCTGGGATATATTATTTTCTCTTCTAGTCTCACTATATCCAACAACAAAGCAAAGATTATCCAAGACTGGCCAGAGGCCAAGAAAGTTAAGGACATTCAATCTTTCTTAGGTTTTGCTAATTTTTATTACCAGTTTATCTTCAACTACTTGAACATTGTCATCTCATTGACATGTCTCACCTGGAAGGATATCTCTTGGAAGTTTCACTTCTCCTGCCATAATACTTTCAACTTTCTTAAGAAAGTATTCATCTCTACTTTTATTCTTATATACTAGATCTCTGATGCTCAACTCATTGTGAAAACTGATGCCTTGGACTATACTCTCACTGCAATTCTTTCTATTGTATATGAAGAAAATGAAGTTCATCCAGTTGCCTTTCACTCCCATACTTTTACTATGGTAGAGTTGAACTATGATACTTATGACAAAAAATTCCTTGTTATTTTTGAAGCTTTCAAAATTTGGTGATACTACTTAGAAAGTCCAGCTATAAAAACCTTGGATATTTTTCTACTACCAAAGTGTTAATCCAGAGATAAGTACAATAGTCCAAATACTTCTCTCAGTTCAATCTTGTTATTAAGTTCTACTCTGGCTGTCTTAATACCAGACCAAATACTCTCACTAAATGGTGGGACATCTACCCCAAAGGGAGAAATACTGGCTACACTACAGTCAATTCTCACAACTTCAAACCAATTTCCACTCAAGAATAACTTGCAATCTCTATATAAGCTACAGTTTTTGTTTTTGTTTTCTCTTCATACAGCTACAGTCATTAATCTCTATACCCTGTACTGTTAGAGTTATGAACTTGGGTTTGTTTTATTTTTATTTTTATTTTCTTATTTTCCTTTTATTTTATTTTGAGTTTCTTTTTTCTTTTTGTTATTTTGAACTTAGACAAGAAAGTATAATGTAATGTCATATGTAACATAGAGAAGGACATAGAAGATTCTAAAATAAGTGACATCATACAGCATGACAACAACATATTAATCTTATGGAAAGTGCATAGACTTTAGGGTAGGTTAGATGTAATGTGTGTACAGACCATGATTTGTAGTATATAAGGTAGACCAAACTTGTACTTGGAACTCTACTGAGTTTTTTGTATTACTCAAGACAAAAGCTATAATATCTACTAAGATATTTGTTTAGCAATACTACCACTACAAAACATATCTCTACAGATAGCTAGTAGTCTATGGACTCTGACAGTCTTTTTTGTCTTGATAGTAGAATATACATACCATTTGCTAGTAATCTTTATATATGAATCCTCTAGTATAATATTCTTACTAGTTACTTTGATTAGAACAAAACACTGGAACTCATTTGATACAGTTATTCCTAGTCTAGCCTCTGTACTAATATACAACAATTTTGCAGGTTCTGTGTCACTTGTATACAATCCAAACCTCAGCTTTATAGATTACTCAAGTAGCTTTCCATTTCAAAATGACTATGAAATTCCATTTCTATAGACTTATTATCCTTAGGATTTAACACTATTTTGGTCATTATTAACCAGCTCACTAAACAAGTGATTTTTATCACTACATATAACATTTGTGGATTTAACATGTCTGTTCATTCTTCATGTGTTCTCAAAGTATGGCATTTCTTTCTATGTTATCTTTAATAAAAGTTTAGAGTTTGTGTTAAAGTTTTTCTGTTTTTTAGACATTATTCTGAATATGTAGCTTTACTTCACTTCAGACTACTACTCTAAAGATAATAAACAAACTGAAAGTATGAACCAGACACTTGAGCAATACTTCTATATATTGTAATTACCAGCAAGACAACTAGTTCAAACTCCTGTTACTTACAGAGTTTTCTTACAATAATGCTTCTAGTACTACTACTAGTGTCTCTCTATTCTTCATTGATAAGGAATATTATTCAAACATTACCATTTATCCTAAATATAATATTCCATCTTTCTAAGCCTATAAATTTGTACTAGATTTTAATAACTACAGAGTACTTTAAAAGCTGAGATTACTATAGCTCAACTATATTATCAGAAGTCTGCTGATGTGTGACATTTTCCCATACCCAATTTGTTGTGGTAACTACTAACCAAAATGGTTAATGACTTACTAAGTAGTCTTATAACAAATAGTCTTATAACAAAGAATCTTATAAAGATTACAAGAGAACTCAAAAAGGAGTTTCCAATGTATTCCTATGCTATATATACTACTATTACAAGTCCTACTCTAAACTATATATGTTGTCCATAAATTTACCATACCATTACTACAAGATGAATATGCTATAGCTATATTCTTGATATCATTTGTTCTAGTTCCTTTTACTATGTTCTAGACCTATAACATTATATTATGTGATATATTATGTGATTACAGTTACATCTCTCTTCATTTTCCAAGAAATAAAAGAAACAGAAAAAGAAAAAAAAGAAAAGAGAAATCAAATCAAGAAAAATAGATAAAATAAAAATAAAATAAAAACTGAGGGTTTAAGTATACCATAACATTATTTCAAAGTAGGTGATAAATTTTTTGTTAAGACTTCATTATTTAGAACCATCCAACCCTTGAAGAAACTCTCTAAAAAATATCTCAGACCCTACAAAATTATTTTCTAGTCCAATGCTCTATTATTTACTTTTTGTTTGCCAAAATCTATGTATTTTATATATCCAGCCTTCTATATCTCCATATTAGAACCTGCTACATCCAATACTTTCTCTGAGAAAACACAACTGGCTTCTATACCAGTCATAATTAGCAGAGAACCTGAGTATGAAATCTTATAGATAGTGGATTCCAAAATTAATTATGTATAAACAGCTATATTTTGTACTTGTTAGAACATATATTAAGTACTACTGTTAGCTTAAATTATACTAAATTATACTAAATAAGTTAAACAAGCTCACCTCAGTCCAACACTAAAATTGTTATGATCTTAAATCCTTAGTGTTGAATAAAAGAACACACTCTTGTATTAGGGTGAATACAAGAGAACTCAATAGAGAGCTCTTTACAAAGTAATCTACCTTATATACCTATCCACATGGTCCGTGCTAGCTACTGTGCCTCTTACCCTAAAGTACCATATGTAAGACATGAGGTCAACATGTGGTGTATATGTTGTATAATATCATTTCTTTTAAAACCTTCTATTCCTTTCCATGTATCAGGTGACTTGTGACTGTTACTGTCACCGTGTCATGTGACTGAGTGATGTTGTCACTAACCCTAACCCTAAGTTCTAAAATAGAAAATGAAGATAAATCAAAAAGAAAAGAAAATAAGAATAAGAAAATAAGGAACAACTAAGTTCACTTTCTGTGATCTTGACAAAAATATATGAATAGCTGAGATTCCTTGTTTATCAAAGGTTCTTTTATATATGAGACAGTAAAAATTCATAATAACCTGTATAGTTGTGGCCCAAGCATTTTTTTTTTTTTTTCAACAATTTATTACATGGCGCGTGAAGGCAGACCATGGTAACTACTTTCGTAGCTACTTACAGAGGATGCACACTAACATGAAACTAAAAATGAAAAGAGAAAAGGAGAAAAAGGAACTAATCGAAATGTACAAGAGATAGAGAAGAAAAGAAGAAAGGAAGAAAATGATCAGATAAAGCTAATTGTCATTGAATGCGAAAGCATTCGGATTAAAAGTCAAAAACATAACAAAATGCTTCAA
>Ga0157364_1001747_pt1 | contig 19054 bp, 17 predicted proteins | sample AttsexASBM2_FD_111476 | JGI IMG/M metagenome (GOLD analysis project Ga0157364, IMG submission 111476) | Fungus gardens microbial communities from leaf cutter ant in Ribeirão Preto, State of São Paulo, Brazil - Atta sexdens ASBM2 | ecosystem: Host-associated > Fungi > Mycelium > Unclassified ...
ACCGCTATCGCTCCAGCAAGCGTTCCGCGCGGACACGCTACCGCCCATCGCTGTTTCCGGTGAAGGAGCCCAAAGCGCATAGGGTCAGGCGGACAGTTAATGACTCACATAGCAGCCAGCAACGTGCACTCCGCGCTATCGAAAATATGAATAGGCCGACTGCCAATAGCGTGGCAACGGCCTAGTCCTGTGGCAGTACCGCTAACGCCATAACAAGCGAAACGCATACCGATTACCCGCGATTGCTTTTGGCCTCAACAAAGCGACCTGGCAGAGAGCCATTGCCTTTCGCCCAGTCAGTAATGACTGCGCTGGCAGACAGACAGACGTGCAGAAATATGACGTTGACTGAAATCGCCGACGCCAGGTACTTTCCAAGGCTATTGAGTTTTCGGAGGGCATTGCCAATAAGCAGGCCAAGCTGCGGGGTTATAGATGTCGTAGGAGCATCATGTCGAGCATTTACCGCCATCGCATTATCCTTCGCGTTGTGACTGTGCAGTCTTTGCAACTCGACACTCTACACATAACATCAGCATAAAGACCCGAAACCGATCACAGTTACAGTTATTTAGTCGAACGAAGAAAGCCAATTGAGATTTTTTCACTAACAAGGTCACTTGTCGTGACCCACTGTTAGTCTCTCAATCAAAACAACCACTCACTTTTAAACATTCCGCCCTACCGAGAAATCCCCCGTACCAGTACGCTAGGCACAAAGCCGGATTGACTGAACAAAAGATTATTACTGCCTTGGACTCTGTTGAAGTTGGTTGAGAGGCTAAAGATAACAGGCGTAGTAAAGTCGCTGATCCACTGAATATCACCTCTCTGGAGGATACCCCTGGCCCCCTTATACAGCGGTTTTCAGCCCCTGATTCAGAAGCGCCCTACCCACAAGGACGTGGTTGAAAATTACTTGTCTGTAAACCGCGAGTATCCTTCCAATCTTCTCTCTAAGGTATGAACGACACTCTAGGAGGAACGATGAACTATAAAATCTCCGGCATGAATGCGGGCCAATTTATCCATCTGTTTGGGCAAAGCGATAGCTATTTGCAAAGATATGGGGCGATCAGACACTCTGTTGAAGACTATCCCAGTTGCCCTGATAGGATCTCATTGCGGGATATTCCCGCAGGGGAAAACGCCATCCTGATCAATCACCTCTATCAACCAGCAGATACTCCCTATCGTGGTTCGCATGCCATTTATATTTGGGAAGGCTGTACCGAACAAGGGGTGTACTTCAACGAAGTGCCTGAAGTGATGAAAAACAGGCTGCTCTCCTTGCGTGCCTTTGATGACAACCATTTTTTGAGGAGGGCAGACGTCTGCCAAGGCCACTGTTGCGAAGCTGTTATAGAGGATATGTTTGCCGACCCACAAGTCAGTTATATCCACATACATAATGCCAAACAGGGCTGCTACGCCTGTTTAGCTGAACGTGACCAATGACTTCCACAATAACAGGTTACCGTAACGTCTAACGTAGCCATAATGCTGACCGCGTATGAGAAATGATCTAATCATAAAGTGATTTTAACGCAGTCGCCGCTCTTTATCGGCTCGTGATATGTTGATAACTGTCCCGTAACGTCATCCCCTATTTTGTCGATAAGTGAGATTGGTCAAATGATAGTAGAAACCGCACGATTACGGCTCGAACCCTATGATGACACCCATTATCAGGGCTTAAGAGTCATGGACAGCGATGCCGAGGTCATGCGTTATATTAACCATGGGATCGCGAAAACCCCTGAGCAAACCTGGGAAACCCTTCGGCGGGTACAGCAACGCTGGCAACAGTATGGCTATTCGTGGTGGGCGATTAAAGAGCAAGTCTCCGGCGAGATTGTTGGTGCGGCCTGTCTGCAGCATCTGGGCAATAATGACAATGCCCCATTGGAACTGGGTTGGCGGCTGCTTCCAAACCATACCGGTAAAGGCTATGCCACCGAAGCGGCTCGCGCCATTATTGATTTTGCCGTCAAACAGAAGGGAACCGACTATCTGGTGGCGGTCGCCGACCCCGAAAATATTCCCTCACAACGCGTGATGCAACGCTTAGGTATGACCTACAAGGGTATTGAACCCCATTACGATATATCCTGTGTTGTTTATGAGCTAAATCTTTAGCCGTGGGTGGCAGCCTCTTACATCCCCCTTAATTCTGCTTGGTCGCGGCAATAATCATTGCCGCAGGAGATAAAGGTTGCTATCGGCTTAACGTTAATCCATCGGATGATATTTCCATCAAAGGGTAAAGGTCGCTGTATGAGTCGTTATGAAGGTAAACGTATCTTAATTACTGGCGGATCCAGCGGTATCGGACTGGCGGGTGCACGACGTATTGTCGCTGAAGGGGGTAACGTCGCGATCACTGGCTTGAATGACCAAAGATTGGATCAAGCGCGAGCTACGCTGCCGGACAGCTCATTGATATTAAAGAGCGATACCGCAAGCGAAGCCGATATCGACAAGCTGCGCAAAGCAGTAGAAGATTGGGGTACCCTTGATGGACTATGGCTGAACGCCGGTATCGCTGAGGTGGATGCCCTTGAATCTATAACGGCAGAATCCTTCAACCGGTTGATGAATACTAACGTTCGCGGTCCGATGCTACAGTTGGCTGCTTTAGCCGTGCGCGGCATCAGAGCAAATACTTCAGTGCCGGGTCTCATTGAGACGAATTTCAGACATTTTATGCCTAATGATTCACGGCCGCAGTTCGAGGAGCTTGTGGTCAACCAGGGGCCTCTTGGCCGGGCCGGCAGCGCCGAAGAAGCCGCAGCAGTGGCACTGTTTCTGCTTTCCGATGACGCGACCTATGTTACCGGTAGTCAGTACGCAGTTGACGGCGGCCTGATCCATTACTGAGTTATTCCAGTCACTGGCTAGGTTTTTTCTCACCCTAGATCGCTACGTACTAAGGTATTCGCGGCGGTTTAGGGGGTGAAAAATCTTTATCCGTTTAATGATCCCCTATCGCACAACGGGTAAACAGACAGCGGTGTCAAAATCGCTGACAGCTTGTATACTTCCCCACCTTCAGTGGCGAATAGGGGCTAATTGGCAGAAATAGCACTGATTTAACCTTAAACCTCCCGAAGGATGCGTTGTGATGAATTACGGTAAGCCACCGTCAGGCCCCTAACCGCGGTGACCAACCCTTTGTCGCGCCCGACTCTTATAAGCCAAACGGCCTAACAGGCAGCAATGGCATAACTGACAATCATTCCCTGCATCAGGATACTTATGTCTGAGACGACTTCGCAGCCGCATACCTCGCTACCGGTGACCGGTATGCCTTTTGTACTGATCCTCAGTGCATTGATGGCGTTCACCTCGCTGTCCACCGATATTTATCTGCCCGCACTACCTGCGATGGGTAAAGAGCTACACGGCAATGCCGAACTGACTATCACCGGCTTTCTGCTGGGATTTTGTATTGCCCAACTGTTTTGGGGACCGGTCAGCGATCATTTCGGCCGACGTAAGCCTTTATTCATTGGAATGTTGCTGTATATCGTCGGTTCAGTCGGTTGTGCGCTGTCTACCGACATCAGCCATATCGTTTTCTGGCGGGTATTCCAGGCGCTGGGAGCCTGTACTGGGCCGATGCTGGCGCGGGCAATGATCCGTGATCTGTTCACCCGCACCCGTGCGGCACAGATGTTGTCGGTATTGATGATGATTATGGCAGTGGCACCGATCGCTGGCCCACTGATTGGCGGTCAGATCATTGCGTTTGCCTCTTGGCATGCCATATTTTGGTTACTAGCGTTCCTCGGCACCTTGATGCTGATTTCGTTGTACTGGCTACCGGAAACATTGCCAGTGGGGAAACGTGTAAAAGCCTCGCCACTAAAGGCATTGAAGAATTATGCCCTGCTGGTACGCAATACGGTGTTTATGCGCTTTACACTCTGTTTAGCCTTTTACTATGTTGGCGTGTATGCCTTTGTGGCGGGTTCGCCGTTTGTCTATATCAGGTACTTTGATATTAATCCGCAGTATTATGGGGGGTTATTTGCCGTCAATATTGTCGGTATGGTGTGCGTCAGTCAAGCAAACCGTCATCTGGTGCGTCATTACCCGTTAGAGAAGCTGTTGAAAATTGCCGCCATCATTGCGGCGGTCGCAGCGACGATACTGGCATTCTCTTCGTTCACTCATATCGGCGGTGTGGTATTAGTGGTGCTCTCGGTGCTGGTCTATTTCTCGATGAATGGCATCATCGCTGCCGGTTCCACCGCCGCCGCACTCGACCATGCAGAGGGGATCACCGGTTCAGCCTCTGCACTGATCGGTTCTTTGCAGTACGGTAGCGGTATTATTTCATCGTTATTGTTGGCGGCTTTTAACAGCGGTACTGCTTGGACCATGGGCTGGATCATCTGGGTGTTTACTTTAGCTAGCCTAGTGATGGCATTGACTACTCGTAACAGTAGCCATCACTAAAGCGTAGCCGGCCAAATGATTGGCCGGCATACCCGCTTATCAGTCAGCGGCGGCAACCGTTGGCCGGCTGTCAGCATGGCTTTGCGGTAATTGTAAACCACGGCGCTTGATAAGGGTCAACAGCGCCAGTAACAGCATGACTCCCGCCTCCGCGATTAAGAAACCGATCATGGCATCAGCATAACTGCCGTTGGTGCTGTGATGCAGATGTTGATACAGCACGCCGGCCAATGCCGGGCCTAACCCCAGCGTGGCCTGTTGCAAAGTGCTTAAAATAGCACTACCGGCTCCAGCATCCGCAGTGGCAATATCCCGCATACCAATACGGTAGAAAGCATTAACAATCACTGCCTGGCCCACGCCCATTAACAAGGTTCCTGGAGCGATGGAAAACACAGTTAACTGGCTTTGCTGCCAGTACAGGGTGGCAATTAACAGCGCGACTCCGCTAATCTGAATCAGGATCCCCACCAGTAGAACCGGTGGCAAGCTAAAGCGGGCAATCAAACGGGGGGCATACAGGGCGGACAGAAAATAGGAAATCCCCAGCACCACAAAACTGTTACCGGAATCCAGTGGCCCCATACCGGCTCCTGCCTGTAGGGTGAGCGCCATACAGAACATAAACCCTGACCAGCAACTGAAAAACATAGCCGCAATCAGCAGGCTAAACCGTACCCCGGGCAGTGCCAGCAATCGCGGTGGCAATAACGGTTTAAGTCCTTTCTTCTGCTGCTGGAGGGCATTGATGCCCAACAGTACTGTCAATGGGATCACCGCTAACAATGAGACAAAGGTTGCCGCTGGCCAGTGCAGCACCGGCCCCAAAGCCAATGGAAATAACAGGCAGCAAAGGATCAACGCCAGCAGTAACGTCCCTTGCCCATCAATACGTGAGCGGCTGACGCTGCGGGTTTCAGGAATGACTTGGATACTGAACGCCAGTACCAGCAAACAGACCGGTACATTGATGAAAAAGGCATTACGCCAGCCTAGCCCGGCAATATCTGCCGATACCAGCCAGCCGCCCCCTACTTGGCCGATGATAAAGGCGATCCCACCGATACCACTGTACAGGCTGATCGCCCTCGCATGTGCTTTACCACTTAGGGTGACATGCAAGGTGGCTAGAATTTGCGGCACGATCAGCGCCGCGCCGATCCCCTGAATGGTGCGGGAGATCAGTAACGCAGTAACCGAGCCCGCCAACCCGCAGAACAGTGAGGCAATGCCGAAAATTACGACCCCACTGAGCAGCATTTTACGGCGACCGTAGTTATCCCCGAGTTTACTGCCTACTGCCAGACAGACGGCAAAGGCGACGCCATACAAAGCGACGATCAGCTCCAGATCAGTGGGGGTACTGGCCAGCGATTGGGTGATCGACTCTAGGGCAACATTAGTGATAGAGGTGTCAATTAACGGCAACATTTGGGCCGTAAGTAACAGGATCAGTCCGGCTGTGCCGGGTGAAGCAGGTGCGGCTTTCATTGAAGCTCCGTTGCGATTTTAATATTCTGGGCCTAGTATTCAGTATTATTTAAACCGGTACCAGTTCCTATTTATACTGGTATTGGGACTACTATGCAGGAGGGAAACTTGTCTCTGCTATCTGATGCGATACCCCGCACTGAGGCTGAACCACGCCAACAGCTGGCGGCCTTTTTACGTACCCGCCGCGAGAGCCTTGACCCACAGCGACTAGGGCTACCCCGTACTGGCCGCCGCCGAACGCCAGGCCTACGCCGAGAAGAGGTTGCGATGCTGGCGGATGTCGGCGTTACCTGGTACACCTGGCTGGAACAGGGGCGAGAGATGAAACCCTCTGCGGCAGTATTGGCCGCTATCAGTCAGGCCTTACAGTGCAGCGCAGCAGAAACACGCCATCTTTTCTTATTGGCCGGATTGCCGGTACCCGATATGCCGCAGGTTGTCCAATGCCAGCAGGCCGGCCCGGCGGCACAGCGCTTACTGACTTCCTTGATGCCTAACCCGGCACTATTGCAGAAACCTAATTTCGATATCATTGGCTTCAATCCGGCGTTCTGCCAACTGATGGGAGTGGACCTGCAACAGGTGCCGACCGAAGACAGAAACTGTATCTATCAGTATCTCACCAACCCTTGCTGGCGCAGTCGACTCCAAGATGAACAGACTTTGTTGTCATTATACGTGGCATATTTCCGTTCTGGGATGGCGGAATATCGTGGCGATCCCCGTTGGGAAGGGTTGCTTGAGCGCTTTTTTGATGTTTCTCCCGAGTTTCGCCGACTTTGGCAGCAGCAGTACGAGATCCGCAATCTCGAAAACCACATCAAGCAATTTCATCACCCACAGTTGGGAGCCATCACCCTGCAACTGATGAACTGGTTTTCGGCTCCACGAGATGGCTCGAGGTTAATGGTTTATCTGCCGGTAGATGAGCAGGGAGAACAGAGTCTGTCAGCACTGACACAACTGCCATTATCAGGCTGAGTAAAAGGATCAGACATGGAAACTGCTGTCCGCCACATCGGTGATAAACATGTGCCCGGGTGCATGGCTGATGGCAAAGGGTACTTTAGAGGCCATAACTGCCGCCTGTGGCGTGACACCGCAGGCCCAGAATACCGGGATCTCCCCCGGCCGAATTTGCGGAATATCACCAAAATCGGGGCGTGAGATATCGGTGATCCCCAGCGCTTGCGGATCGCCGATATGTACCGGTTTGCCATGCACGGCCGGATAACGCCCTGTGATAGCCACGGCATCAGCTACCTGATGGGCGGGGATTGGGCGCATCGAGACCACCATATTGCCCTGTAGCTTGCCCGCCGGACGGCAGGCACGGTTTGTCAGGTACATCGGAACATTACTGCCAGTGGTGATATGACGGATCTCAATACCCGCTTCCATCAACGGTGTTTCAAAGGTAAAACTGCAGCCAATCAGAAATGTCACCAGGTCGGGATGCTGCTGCCACAATGCGGAGGCATCGCCGACTTCTTGATCCAGTTTGCCGTCACGCCATACTCGGTACAACGGAATATCACGACTGATATCCGCCCCGCTGGCCAATACCGTGTCTGTTCGACCGGCTTCAATAACATCCAGCACCGGGCAGGACTGAGGATTGCGCTGCGCGTACAGCAGAAAATCCCACGCGTAATCTGCCGGTAAGGCAATCATATTGGCCTGGGTCATACCTGGGGCAACCCCGGCGGTGGGGGTGATTTTTCCGCCTCGATAGCCGTTACGTGCTATCTGGGCAGCAGTCATCTTCTGCTGGAGCGTGTTTTGCAATGTCATGTGCTGTTCCTCAGAGGGTCGCCCGCCAGTATTGTGACGGGCAGATGTGCCGCATGGGCTGTCGACCTAAAGACGCAATCAGTGTTTACCGTCTTCCAGCACTTTGCCGCGGGTTTCTGGCAGCGCCAGACATGCAATGATCACCAGCAGGTATGAGCCGCCGGCCATATAGCCAATCGCGGTCCCAAGCGGCATATGATTACTCAGTGTACCGATCATCCCTGGGAAAATAGCCCCGACTGCGCGACCAAAGTTATAGCAAAAGCCCTGACCTGAACCACGGATATGACCAGGATAGAGTTCACTCAAGTAGGCCCCCATGCCGGAAAAGATCCCTGACAGAAAGAAGCCCAGCGGGAAGCCCAAGATCAACATCATCTCATTCGTCACCGGCAGTAAGGTATAACTGACCACTAGCAGGATAGCGCACACGGCAAACAGGATAAAACAGCGGCGGCGGCCGATAGCATCCGAGGCCCAAGCGCTGGTCAGATACCCGGCGAAGGAACCACAAATTAGGACCACCAAATAACCGCTGGTATTGAGGACCGACAGGTGGCGCTCCACCTTGAGAAAGGTCGGTAGCCAGGTAGTCACCGCATAATAAGCGCCCTGCATACCGGTTGCCAGCACACTGGCCAGTAAAGTGATGCGCAGCAGGCCTGGCCGGAAAATCTGCATAAAATTCTCTGGGGATGAGCCCTGCTCCTGCCGACGACGGCGGGTCTGCAGATAGACCTCAGGCTCCTGCAAAGTACGGCGCATAAACACTAACGCCAACGCCGGTAATGCTCCCACCCAGAACAAAAGTTTCCAGGCCAACTCTGCCGAAACGTTACTGAAGATCCCCCAATAGGCCAATGCGGCGATAGCCCAACCCACAGCCCAGCTACTCTGTACCAGTCCGACGGCTTTGCCACGATGGCGAGCGCGGATCATTTCGGAAATCAGTACCGAACCGACCGACCATTCACCGCCAAAGCCTAGCCCTTGCATCATACGGGTAAACATCAATTGTTCCGGCGAGTGAACAAAACCACTGCACAGGGTGAAAAAGCTGAACCATAACACAGTGACTTGTAGCATTTTCACTCGGCCATACTTGTCGGCCAAAATACCCGCCAGCCAACCGCCTACCGCAGAAGAGATCAATGCACCGGTAGCGATATAACCCGCCTCGGTTTTGGTCATTCCCCATAAGGTGATAAAGGTTGGGATCATAAAGGTGTAAATCATCGAGTCGAAGGCATCGATGCCATACCCCATAAAGGCGGCGGTCAGCGCTTTACGCTCACCGCGATCAGTTTCCCTAAGCCACATAAAATTACTCACTGCTAAAAAGTGTATTTCCGTACTGCCCTGTCGGCAGCACTCGTACGGGCAGGTATCTATAGTTATAAGGGGCTGTCCTGCTTCCGTGGGTGGTCAAAAGCAAAACTTATGCCAGCTTAGCAGGGAAGGGAAAGGATGGCAGCGATGGGACTTCATCCGGTCCATGAGCAGCAGTCAACACGGTCTAGCGTTACGGAGGCAGGATGGGCATCACTCATTTAGGGCACAATATTGGTGCAATGCACCAATATTGTGCCCCAGTCTATTTCATGGCAACACATGAGTTTACGTTAATCGTTTATGATCACCATCCGCTCATTCAGAGGTAAAACGGGCCAAACGCTGACTAAGTTGACGGTTTTCACTATTCAGTCGATCGATCTGTTCCAATAACGACATCGCCACGGCGATCCCCGCCCACTCAATTTCTAACTCTTGGTGCAGGCGCCTGGCTCGTCGGCAGACGCGGATAGCACTGTCATCGAAATACCAATCCTGCTGGACCCCGTTAACCGGCTCAATCATGCCTAGCCCAACAATTTCGTTCAGTTCCGGCGCGGTCAGCCCGGTGTGGAAACAAAATTCTGTGACGGTGAGATGAAGGGTGGTATGGCTCATGATGATTCCCCCCATTGGTTTCGGGCATCGAATCCGGAGTGTGCTTGGGCCAGTTGTTGCCACAGCGCTTCACTCTGTGTATCGGGCTTAGGTGGCATCACGATCTTGATGACAGCATAGAGATCGCCTTGCCCTTTCTTGCTTTTCAACCCCTTGCCTTTGACCCGTAACCGTTGTCCCGCCTGACAACCCGCAGGCACGCTCAGTAAAATCGACCCATCAAGAGTGGGTAACGATACTTTCGCCCCCAGCGCGGCTTCCCACGGGGCAAGGGGTAGGATGATTTCCAGATCATTCCCTGTCACATCAAATAATGGGTGCGGAGCAATGCGTATCACCAGATAAAGGTCTCCTGCAGGTGCGCCGTCGCTGCCTGGCTCACCTTGGCCTTTGAGACGGATTTTCTCGCCCTCGGTTACCCCGGCAGGAATGGTCACTTTCAGGGTTTTACGGGTTTCACCGATAACGCTGCCGAAAGCATTGCGCTGCGGGAGGGTGAAAGAGAGCGTCCGTGTTTCACCTCTTTGTGCTTCTTCAAGAAAAACAGCTACTTCCGTTTCGATGTCATGGCCGCGGCGCGGAGTCTGCTGGCGGGCTCGCTGGCCGAAGACCGAACTGAAAAAATCGGCATAGTCGGCAAAATCTTCAGCGGAGTCCGCAGAGTGATAGCCGCTGTCGCGTCCAGCACTGGTGCCATAGCGAGGGTCATTGCGGTGCTGCCAGAGGTGGTCATACTCCTCACGGCGCTGTGGATCTTTCAGCACTTCATAGGCTTCGGCGATTTCTTTAAATCTGGCTTCGGCTTCCGGTTCATTGCTGACATCAGGGTGATATTTACGTGCCAGCCGCCGATAGGCGGTTTTAATGGCTTTAAGATCATCGGAGCGTTCCACCCCGAGAATGGCGTAGTAGTCCTTCAGTTCCATAGTAAGCGTTCCTGTCAGGTTCAGGGATTAGCTGTCTGCTGCTGTTACACTATAGCCCGCTGTGCGAAGTCAGGGGCTATGATTAATGCATTTATCATCAAATGCCTTGCTGGCGCACTACTAGCATCATCAATAACATTAATATTACCTGCCTGCATAAGCCATTCTTTTACTAAGGACATTTAAGGTTACATCATTTAATTTACCGCCTAACTCTTCAGCTTCCCCCGTCATTTTCAGGGTTTTCTTCATCTTAAACGCCCGTGGCATATCAAAATAACCCCATGATAATAATCAGATAAAAAAATCCCCTTCGCCACTACCTAGAGAAACATTTTTTTACCCAATGACATTTCTGCGGGAAATACAAGACAGCCCCCAAATAACCCTATATACATTATTGTTAATCAGATTTACTTTATTTGTAGTTTTCGGTGCCAATCAACGGGTACCGGCTGTTTCAATAATCTGTCGCGGAGCCTGTATGCTTGACCTGATTATTCCTGCCCTGTTACCGATTGTGATCACCTTGCTGCTGGGCTTTATTGCTGGCTGGCACCACGACTTTGATGCCAGTCAAGGGGCCGTGCTTAACCGAATGGTGATGCTCTATGCGCTACCACTGACTCTGTTTGCCGGAATGATGGGACTTTCCCGTTCGCTGCTGTTATCTCAGGGGATCATCGCAGTTATTTTACTGGCTGGCATGGTGGGGGGATATTTGATTGTTTACTTACTAGTACGCTATCTGTGCCACCAGCCAGCAGGGATGGCAGCTTTATTGGCACTGGCTATCTCCGGTCCAGCAGTCCCCTTTGTTGGCGTGCCGGTACTCGGCCATTTATATGGTACTGTCAGTACCCTTCCCATTGCGTTATGTAGCATTATCATGAACCTGTTTCAGGTTCCGCTCACTATTCTGATCCTGTCCGCCGGTAACCGCGATAAAGCTAACACTAGTTTTAGCCAGAATATCTTGCATACCCTGAAAGAGCCGGTGGTTTGGGCACCGTTACTGGCATTGCTGTTGCTGTTACTGAACCTGCATATCCCAGCGGCATTGCGCAGTGCCCTTCAGTTGTTAGGCGGTACCACTGGCGGCGTTGCGTTGTTCGCATCAGGGGTGATCCTCTTTTCCTATCATGTGGTGTTTGACCGCACCGTTATCCTGTCAGTACTGGCAAAGAATATCATCCTGCCGCTGCTGATCCTGATCCTGGCTCGGGCATTACATACCGACGGACAGACCTTGAGTCTATCGGTGATCAGCATGGCGATCCCCAGTGCTTCAGTCTGCGTGATCCTGGCGGTGCAGTATAAAACCGCGGGTCAGGAGATGGCCTCGATCCTGTTTTTTAGCACCCTCTTTTCCATTTTGACTATGGGCGGAATGCTCTATTACCTTGCCGGTCACTGATGACCACAATGTCGCGGAGAGATTGTATGACCATTGAAACGCAAAACGTCGCCGAATTTTTGGTATCTTGTCTGGAGGCCGAAGGAGTCAAATATGTGTTTGGCATCCCCGGCGAGGAGAACATTAAATTCGTGCGTGCTATCAGCGCATCGCCCGATATTCGTTTTATCTTAGTGAGGCATGAACAGGCGGCCTCGTTTATGGCTGATATTTACGGACGATTGACCGGCAATGCTGGCGTCTGTACGGCCACCCTTGGCCCAGGGGCTATTAATCTATTACTGGGTACCGCCGATGCGCAGACTGACTCCAGCCCACTGGTAGCGATCTCCGCCCAGGTTGGCCTGAACCGTATTTATAAAGAGTCTCACCAGATTGTTGACCTGACAGCGATGTTTCGTCCGGTGACAAAATGGGCCGAAACCCTTTACACCCCGCAGGCTAGTGCTGAAATGTTGCGTAAGGCTTTTCAGGTTGCTCAACAGGAACGGCCGGGGGCGGCCTATCTGGCGATCCCTCAGGATGTGGAAGCGATGCCGGTACCTGCGGCATTGCAGCCGATCCAGCCGCTGCGTCCACGCTTACCCGCGCCCCCTGCCAATAGTATCCGCGAGGCAGCCAAATTGTTGCGTAATGCCCGCTTCCCGGTCATTTTGGCGGGACACGGGGTCGCTCGTAACGGGGCATCAGAAGCTCTGAATCAATTTGTCGAACAGTATCGTCTGCCAACGGCCACCACCTTTATGGGCAAAGGCGTGGTCAGTGATCGCAGCCCTCATGCCCTCGGTGTAATGGGGTTTATGCGCCATGATTATGAGAATTTTGCTTTTGACCAAGCGGATGTGATCTTGGCGGTAGGCTACGAGTTACAAGAGTTTGCCCCGGAACGTATGAACCCGGAGATCAATAAAAAAATCATCCATATCAACAGTTTCTTACCGGATACGGACCGTCACTATCCTGCCAGCGTGGCGATAGCTGCCTGCCTGACCCAGAGCCTGCATGCCCTAAGCGCGGAATTGGGTGACCAGCCGTTACAAGATGGCCCGGCTACCGCAGAGATCCGTCGCCTGCGGGAACAAGAGCTAGAGAACGGACGTCAAGATAACAGTTTCCCATTAAAGCCGCAGCGGGTGGTCGCAGATATGCGCGCCGCGTTGGATGATGAGGATATTGTGTTGGCTGATACGGGGGCAATTAAAATGTGGGTGTCGCGGCTCTATCCCACCTACCGTCCATTAACCTGTCTGACTTCTAATGGCCTATCCACCATGGCCTTCTCTCTGCCGGGTGCCATCGCGGCCCATCTCGCCTGTCCGGGACGTAAAGTCCTGGCCAGCATGGGGGACGGTAGTTTTATGATGAATTCCCAAGAGATTGAAACTGCTGTCCGCGAGCAGATCCCGCTGGTGGTGTTGGTATGGGTCGATGGCAGCTACGGCCTAATCAAATGGAAAATGGATATCGAGGAAGGTGACCATGACTCCGTCGATTTCAACAATCCCGACTTTGTGAAGTATGCCGAAAGCTTCGGTGCCCGCGGTCAGGAAATTACCGCCGCGGAGCAGTTATTGCCGGTACTGCAACAGGCGCTGGCTGACCCAGGCGTCACGATTATCGCCTGTCCGGTGGACTACCGAGAAAATATGGCGCTGGTCGACAAACTGGGTGAACTGACGATATCACTCTAAAACAGTGGTGAGGGGTAATATAAGTGACAGTGTCACTTATGCTCCCCTCGCCGATCACCCAATAGCTGCTATGCTTACTGTAACCCGCCCCGTCTGCTGTCGTCTGGCAGCACCCTGCTCCGGGAAGGCTCCCTGATACAGCACGGCCTATGACACCTTGTTCAGGGAAGAACCGGCAGCCGATGGCTGCCTGCATCAATGAAAGGCTCGATAATGACTGTGGAACAGACCGAACAACAGGCTCCTTTCGGTACAGTACTGGGTTACGCCCCTGGTGGTGTTGCCATCTACTCCTCTGATTATGACTCCCTCGACAGTGAAGAATTTCCCGATGATGCCTCGTTACGCAGTTATCTCGGCAATGAGTATATGGGGTATAAATGGCAGTGCGTTGAATTTGCCCGCCGCTTCCTTTACCTCAATTACGGGGTCGTGTTCACCGATGTACGCATGGCCTATGAAATCTTTGATCTGCGGTTTATGCGCCAAGTCGTCAATGATGACATCCTGCCGTTACAGGCCTATGCCAATGGCGGCAGCCGTCCTCCGATCGCCGGGGCACTGCTGATTTGGCAGCAAGGGGGAGAGTTTGAACACACCGGACATGTGGCCATCATCACGCGGGTGTTGGCCGATCGGGTGCAGATTGTTGAGCAAAATGTGATCCACCATCCTTTGCCCGCTGGACAGCAATGGACCCGTGAACTGGCCCTGCATCAACGCGATGATGGCTACCATCTGCAGGATACCTTTAACGATACCGAAATTCTCGGCTGGATGGTTCAGACAAGTGACAGCCAAGGTGCACTGCCATTGCCACAAACAGAGCCGCATTTATTGGCCATCCATAGCCAACGGGTGAGCGCCCCTCAAACATTAAATGGACAGTGGCTGGATGACCAGCAACCCACCGAACATGCCTACATTCAGGCTAACCAGGGCTGTGTGCTCAATGATGACCCAACACAGTATTTTACCCTGTCTCGCAGTGCCGAACAGGCGCTGATCAGTGCCACCAATGAGCTGCATCTGATGTATTTGCACGCCACCGAGAAAGTCCTACGGGATGATGCGCTGTTACGGCTGTTTGATATTCCGGAAATTCTCTGGCCCCGGCTACGACTCTCTTGGCAGAAACGACGTCATCATATGGTGACCGGTCGCTTGGATTTCTGCCTCGATGAGCGCGGTTTGAAGGTCTACGAATACAATGCCGACTCAGCGTCTTGCCATACCGAAGCTGGGGTGATCCTCGACAAATGGGCCACGGCCGCCGGTGTTGAACAAGGTAAAGATCCTTGTCACCGTTTGGTCAGCTTACTATCAGATGCGTGGAAACACTGCGACGCCCTGCCGTTTGTCCACATACTGCAGGATGACGATATTGAGGAAAATTACCATGCGTTGTTAATGCAACAGGCCCTGCGTGAAGCCGGTTTTGACAGCAAAATTTTACATGGCCTCAGCGAGTTGCACTGGGGGGCGACCGGTCAGTTACTGGACGGCGATCAGCGCGAAGTGGCCTGTGTATGGAAAACTTGGGCGTGGGAAACGGTTCTTGAGCAACTACGTCAAGAGTGTGAAGGCGAAACTCCGGTGGCCTTGCCAGTACGTACTGGCGATGGCGATGAAGTGCGTCTAATCGATGTCCTGCTACGCCCAGAAGTGATGGTGTTTGAACCACTTTGGACGGTGATCCCTGGGAACAAGGCTATTCTACCGGTGCTGTGGTCACTATTTCCTCATCATCCGTACCTGTTGGATACCGACTTCAAAGTCAATGATGACCTGAAACAAACCGGCTATGCGGTCAAACCTATCGGTGGACGTTGTGGCAACAATATCGGGCTGGTCAGCCACCAAGAAGAGTCATTAGGGTTAACCGGTGGCCGCTTCAGTGGGCAGACCAATATCTATCAGCAACTCTGGTGTTTACCGAAAGTGGCCGATCGCTATATTCAGGTCTGCACCTTTACGGTAGGCGGTCACTATGGGGGAGCCTGTTTGCGTTCAGACCCGACACTGGTGATTAAGAAAGAGAGCAATATAGAGCCACTGCGGATCCTCAAAGACAATGAGTTCCTAAAATAAACAGTCTGCCGACAAACTCGGCAGTAGAGCGGGTTCAGAGTAGGTGTTACCCATCCAGCCTGAACCCCCATTGGCCGAGAACCCAAAATTATGCCACACTTAACCTTACAATAAGTGCGTGATTGAGATCAGGATACCATGATGGAAAAAACAGATTGCGGATGTCGCTGCATCAGCGACATCACTCGGGCCGCGTTGAAATTGGAGAAGGATCGCGGTGAGCGCATTATCTGGCAGACTTCGCTGATGAGTGCCCTACTCAGCGGTGTCTATGAAGGGAAGACCACTATCGGCGAACTGCTGCAACACGGCGATTTTGGCTTGGGGACATTCAACCGCCTTGATGGTGAAATGATCGCCTTTAACAGTGACGTGTTTCAGTTACGCGGTGACGGTACGGCTCGCCCCGCCAAACCGGAGCAGCAAACCCCCTTTGCGGTGATGACCTATTTTAACCCCACCCACGAATATCATTTTACGAAGCCACACAGTCGCCAACAGATCCATGAGATTATTGATCAGACCCTAAACAGCGAAAATATGTTCTGCGCTCTGCGTATTGACGGTGTATTTGAGAGGGTGGATACCCGTACCGTTACCGAGCAACAGCGCCCGTATAAGCCGATGATAAAGGCCACCGAACAGCAACCGATCTTCCATCTCCATCGCCAGCAGGGAGTCGTGATTGGCTTCCTCACCCCGGCCTATATGCAGGGCATCAATGTTGCGGGTTACCATGAGCATTTTATTAACCAGCAGCGCAGCAGCGGTGGCCATGTTTTGGATTACCAAGTCAGTGAAGGTCGTCTCACCTTTGGCAGCGTAGAGAGGCTGATTATCGATTTTCCCGATGATCAAGAGTTCCGCCAAGCAGACTTAGATCCCGAAGATCTCAATGAGGCGATCCACTCAGTTGAAGGGTAACTTTGGCCTTATTCCGGGTCATCAGTTACTGTACGAAAGTTGACTACGACTCGCCCTCGGCGGGCAAGATAACCCTGATGTGCTATAATGAAGTTATCTTAAGCTTACATGACCGGAGGTAGTGATGATTGCCGGATTTGTTGCATTAATGATCACCCACTCTAAAGTGTTGCCGGTGACCCAGGCGCTTTATCCCACCGAAGACCAGTGCCAGTCAGCCCTGATTCAGGACCAAAAACAGCGCCCCAACACACAGTTGTTGTGTGGCGAGGTCATGCGCAGCAACGCGATGTAATCAGCGTGCAGTGCCTGGGGGCATCCAAGTTTGGCTGAAATCAAACCAGCCAAGATTGTTCAGTTTGATCCCCTGAGCTTGGCCTGGGCTCTTCAGCCGCATCCAATGATGAAACAATGGTTGCAGCCAGCCCTCGGCCAGCACCTCAGCCGTTAGCGATTTGCCGCTAAGAGTCCCTTGCCGCCAACCCCACTGCCAGTCGTCAAGTTGCTGCTGATCACCACCACTGATTGACGTGCGTAGTAAAGGCATGCCGGTTAACCAGGCACCAACGTTCCACTCCTCAGGGATCGGGAAATTGACAGTACCCAACCAGAGGTCAGCTTCACCTTCTCCTGTCCACCATTGTGGGTAATCTGCTTCAATACATTGCAACTGGATACCCTGCTGCTGCAACAGTGCCTGCATGATGTCTGTTAACATCTTGAATTCCGGATGTTGGCGGTGTACCACCAGCCGTAAACAGGCCTGTGGCGCTGACAATCCCGCTGGCCTGTTCCCTACTGGGTGACACATGCAATGGTGCCAGTCGGGGAGCAGGCTGTTTGCTGGGATCCATAACGGCTGCACCTGCGGGGGCAACCGGTGTAGGATGGCCTGCGGGCTGAGCACTTCGCGTAACCAACAACGTGCACTGGCACTCTGCCAGCTAGGGCTGCGTTGATCGCACAACAGAAAATAGCCGCCTTTTTCTGGAAACATCTCTTCATCCTGCTTCGGGCTCAACACTGGCAATCCGGCAGCATCACTGTGATCCATATCGCTGACACTGGAACTGAGCCACGCTGCAGGGAGTCTATCTTGGTCTGGCGATACCATTTGCTGCGGAGGATGGCTGTCAGTTTCTGCCAGCGGTGGACAGACGATGATGTCTACCTCATCCAATAAGCCACGCAATCCAAAGTAGTCATTAAATGCCTGCAACCGTAACTGCAGTGGGCTGTTGTCGATGACCTGATAAGGTCCCGTGCCGATCGGATGTGAACTAAACTGTTTACGGGAAAGATGATCACCCGGCAGGATCAATGCCGCCACATGGGTCAACAGTAATGGCAGCTGCGGATCAGGCTGACTGAGGTGAACATCCACGCTGAGCCGACCGCTGGCGATCACCGAGTGCAGATGGGTAAACAGTGGCTGTTCAGCAGCGCGACGCAACGAGGCCACCACATCTTCACTGACCAGTTCACTGCCATCATGGAAGCGCACTCCAGGGCGTAAATAGAAACGCCAGTGCCGCTCATTGAGCGCAGTCCAGTGATGAGCCAGATCAGATTCCGGCTGTGCGGTCGTCGGATCCACCCGTGTCAGACCGCTAAAGATTTGCCGCAGCAAGTGGGTTTCTGAACGCCTGAGCGGCAGACACGGATAAAGCACGGGCATCGGACGATAATAGGGTACCCGAAGTGAGGAGTAATCATCGGTTACCCGGTACCCCAGCCGTTGACCTAACAGCTTGATGAGTAAATTTTGCTGATCGCCGGCTAAACTGATGGCCTTGCCATGCTGTCCTTTTTCCAGCAACTGTTGCGCTTGCTGTAACAGCAACTGCTGCTCGCTGAAGTGCAGCAACAAACGAGAATGATGGCCGCGGCCACGACCCGGTTGCCATTCCAGCCAACCCGCCTGCTGCATTCGCTGTAAGACGGTACGGATATGGCGCTTACTGCAGCACAGCTTGATTGCGATGTCTTCGAGTGTCAGAGTGACCTGCCGTTGGGGATACAGGTTCAACAATCGCCGATACTGCAACTCCAGACGTGATTCCGACATAAAAGGGGAACTCCTTTGAGCCAAAGACAGCCGTTTTTAACCTCCTCTTTTTAGTTCATTATTAGTGACAGGACAAGCAGGAGCCGAAAGGAACTGCCTTACATCATTGATCATTGCCAGAGGGAAGTCACAATGACCCGTCATTTGAATAAGGATACTACCCTGTGTATGTCACTGGCTGCACGGCCAAGTAACTTCGGCACGCGGTTTCATAACTACCTTTATGACGCGATGG
>Ga0157364_1001748_pt1 | contig 19053 bp, 5 predicted proteins | sample AttsexASBM2_FD_111476 | JGI IMG/M metagenome (GOLD analysis project Ga0157364, IMG submission 111476) | Fungus gardens microbial communities from leaf cutter ant in Ribeirão Preto, State of São Paulo, Brazil - Atta sexdens ASBM2 | ecosystem: Host-associated > Fungi > Mycelium > Unclassified ...
AACGTCTAATCTATTTAGCAATGTTCGAGGAAGAATATTTGCGATTTATTAAAAACTTAAAAAATGTAAGAATATTTATGTAGAGATTCGATTTCAAACTCGAATCGCAAACTTTACCTCTCTAATTTGACATTCTGCAAGCCCCGAATACTGTCTTTTTTCCGACGTAATCAGCCTCACGTGTTAAACTTTGCTCTGCGATCTTCACGGTCGACATCAATTTCATCTCACACGCTCGTTTGACGAACCCGTGACCGTCATTTAATTACGCAATTGCTGATTGCGCCGGTCATTGTCCTCCTCTCTCTCTCTCTCTCTCTCACTCTCTCTCTCTCTCTCTCTCTCTCTCTCTCTCTCTTTCAAACGACGCGGCGAGAAAGTTTCGGCAATAGCTTCCTCGTTTAACACTTTTATTTTCCGCGTGTTAATGAGAACTGGCAGCGAAATAGCGGGAAAACGTGTCGTTTCATGGCATTGCGTATGTAACTAACGAGAGACCGGCCGCTGCGTACAAAGGGCATTATATCCACCGATATAGTAGGTTCTAGCGGATCGGACCCAACGAATCCCATTCGGTAGCTTTTCTCTTCATCGGACAGTCCCGCGTCTATACCATTCCGCTCTCATCCCTCTGTTCTCCATCGTATCTAGCCCCTCATTCCCTCTCTCTCTCTCTCTCTCTCTCTCTCTCTCTCTTTCTCTCTCTCTCTGTCTTCCTCTCTCGTGACGCTCTTGTGTACCTTGCAGTATTTCACTCGGCCAATTTAAACTGGTTATTCCGTCGGCGACACACCAGCACCTGGTGCCCGGATGTTGGAACGCCAAAAACCAGCTGCGCCGCGACGGGACGTGCTAGTGATGCACGGATTACGGCGGTTTTTTCCGCGAGGATTCTTAATGACACCGGTGACGGGAGAATGATGTATCGGTCGTGTGTGCACGCAAAATTCCGCGGCAGAGTCCAGTACGATTGCAATCGCGACATTATCGCAAGGAGGATCTGTCTCATTTACTTAACGAATTTTATTATCGATTGACTATCTGCTAATTCTTCTTTTTAGTTGTTGAACTGTGCATTGCAATGGCAGCTAGAACAATTAGAAAAAAATACTCGTGGAAGGGTTACATTTTTCCCCTAAGCACTCCACCACAAATCGTGTCGTCGTGCTTCGTTTGCGCTCGAGTCGCATTGCTCCTTGACTCTCTCTCTCTCTCTCTCTCTCTCTCTCTCTCTCTCTCTTTCGATTTCTCGGCAAAGCCCTCGCGAGAATTTATCGAGGCGGAAAAGTGACTCGGCTGGCACGACACGCGATTAACGCGATCGCAAATGCTCGCAGAAGAGGCGGAAATGAGCACCGACCTCTTGAGCCATGCTCGTAACGCGAAAGTAAGCGACCTCTTCTCACGCGACGACGAACGTTAAGAATATACTAGATGTTTTATGACGCTACATGCAATTGCGAAATTGATGGTCTCACATGACGGTTTCTTGTGATTCGTGATTACGGGGAAAAAAATAAAAATCATTGCACGAATCTTGAGGAGTTTCTGATAAAAATATATATAATTCAATATTTTTCGGCATATTTCCTGAATAAACAATAAACTGAAAGAATGATTTTGATTATAATTATTTGACTATAAATTGACTATAAATGCATAAAACTATAATTAAGAGTTCTATTTTTATAATTATTAGTGCCATAATGTTAAGTAATAATACTTTATATAGTAATTTTATAGTAATTTATATAGTAATATTTACTTATATTGTTCGGTATAAAAGAAAATAATTTATAATCATTTTCGGTATCAACTATATATACTTTTTTTTATATAAATTATATTAGTATAATTATTATTACTATTTCGTTATTATTTCGTTTATTATTTCGTTGTAGAATAATTGTAAAAAGTATAGTCATAATTTTATTATGTGATATATTAGTCACAAATATTAAATACTTAACTTAAGTGTACCTAATAAAACGCATGTAGAGAATAATAAGGGAATAAAATGCAATAATTAATAATACATAATAATAATAACACACGACTTTTAATTTATTAAAACTATATTACTTATTTGATAAAAGAAAATATATTTTAATTAAATATATAAGAAAGAATTTGCGCGGAAGAATTTAACAAGTCATTCAGTTCATTTTTTATGTATCAGGAATAGGGCTCTGATTTTATTCTGTTTTACGAAGATACATATAAACGTTTATCTATTTATATTCACTTTCAGAAAAAACGTTTATTTAGAAATAAACGTTTATACGTATAATTAGTATATTCGTTTATTAAAAACATTGTTCCCAATATATGTATTTTAAGGCCTGGTATTATATATTTAAACGAGAATATATACAGGAAATTAAATTTGATGAATGTATAGTAAATAAGAAGTATTTAATTTTAAGATATTAAAATGTTTTGTTTTTGTCTCCATTTTTTAAACTTAAAGATTTAATTTAAAATTTTTTTCCATAAACAAAACACTATGTATTTGGATTTAAAATATCAATATATTTTCAATCCGAACACACGTAAACAGTGTTTTGTTTATTGAAAAAGTTTAAAATTAAAACATCTTTAAGTGCTCTCTAAATCTGAATCAATGGATAATGATATGAGTGTCAAGTATGCCATTGATAATTAGTAAATAAAATGTGAGATTCCTAACCTAGCTATTTTTTATTATGTGATTTAATCTTGTTTTAGTACATAAATTCAATGAATATGGTGAAAAATATGAATATATTGGAAAATTGAAATTAACATGCAAATATCAGTATTTTAGTTATATAATGCTCAAACATTTTTCCTATTTTAGTTGAATTTCACTGATGTGAGTGCCAAGTATGCCACTGAGTAATTAGTGATAGTATTCACTGATTCAAATTTAGAGAGTATGTTTAAAAAATGGAGACAAAAACCAAAATTTTAATATCTTAAAAATAAAGACTTTTTTTTCAATGTACATTCATCAAATTTGATCCTGTCACGGGCAAGTTTTCTACGATACGGGAAAGGGCGGAAGAGATACTTTGCTCCGCGACCGCATCGGGACCAACAACATTACTGGGGTTTAGGAACGTAATGGCCGCCCAGCCCTTCGTTCTGCTCCTGGCAGGATGCGTAAATAATGACCGGAGTACATCCTTGCCTTCTCTTGCGTCATGATTTATCGAGTAATTTATCGAGTCATAAAAAATAATGTTGCCTCTTGATATTCTATCAAATCCTGGTGACGAGATCGAATAAGATTTTGTTATTAGTAATATGTCACATCCAAATATATTTTCAAGATTAATTTTTAAGAAATTATATACATATACATCTAAGAATTGTAATAAAAATTCTGTTCTTTAAAATTATTTTCTCGATATAATCTTTAAGATATATATTTTTTATATTATTTCTTCATTATATTACATTATATACATTTTGATGCAATAGTAATCTTATTTACAATATATCTGCATCAAAAAATAACGACAAAAAGCGTTAAAAATGTATCTATTTCCTTATTTTTTTATTCTCTTTAACATAATGTTAATATATAATACCTACATAAATACATAAAAATATTAAATATATATATAGAGCGACGGTTTAATTAAATTCTAATATATATGACGATTTCCAATTAATTTAGCTCTTTTATCTTTAACTCAAGGACCCTCTTCATGTTAACCAGAAAGAAGAGTAAACGCGAACGATACTCGAATTTTGCTCGAAAGGACCGTCGCGTTATTCTGCGTTAGGTGCTTCTCGCGATTAAGCTCGTACGCGATCAAGATCCCAAGAGGTCCTCGTTACGCGGTTATAATACGCCGTTTTACGGAAAGCTCGTCGGAATGACGGTGAGGATGAGAGGATTTCGTTAAGTCCTTTGCGCACGAAATGGGTCGGTTATCCTTTTCACTCTGGGGACTTGAGCTTTATTCTTTCACTCAGGCTCAGCACAAAAGCGATTCTGCCACGTGCTCCTTCTAAGAGAGCTTCTCCCTGCTGTGGAGAAGAAAGTTAATCTGTTTGTGATTATGTCAGAGAATCGTAAAAGCACATTGGAAGGAAGAAAGGGAAAATAGATTCGGTAAATATATGAAATAGGATAGATATCAAACGTATATTTTGCTTTAGGAAATTCATTTTTTTTTCAGTAAGAAGAAATTTATTAAAATAATAATTTATAGAAGAAGAAATAAGTAATATCATGTAAAAAAAAGTTAACATTGGAAGAAATAAATAAAACTCTATTGGATTTATAGTGTTTATTTATTTTAAATATCTGAAAATACGTTTTTAAATTTGTAATTTAATATCGTAAAATTTTTAAAATAATTCTTAATAAGGAAAAGAAAGCGTCACGATGAGAATCCTCTGGGTAGATCTCATATCCTGTTTCTTACTTACTCATATGATTTTTAGAACTGCGATTTCAGTCGAAAACATCGTCAATTAAGCAATGGGTGGTCCCGTCGTAAGCTTCCTTTCGTATGATTTTCGGCATCTTCCATATTTCTGCTCACAACTTTCAATTATGATCTCGATATCGATATCATTATATCGAGACATACCAACATAAAAGATCTCTCTAATTCCATTACAGTCTCACAAATTATACTTTCATGAATTATGTATCGATACCATTAATTAATAAACAAATCAAACATTTAGCTATCGCAAATATCTTATTAATCATTCAGAATTAGTGGTTTGTATGTGACATTGTTATGTGACATTTTTCACTCAAAATTAGCTGTATAATCTATATTGGCAAAGTACTTCCTCCTGGGATTGCCTGCATACATATTAATGACGTAATAATTCGCGTACGCGGGGGGGGGGAGGGTAGGGGGGGGGGTAAATCGCGGCGACGGCGGCCGATGCGGGAGCGGGGCAATTAATCGCCGTGGTGCGGCTGTATCGCAACGTGCTCGACCGAGCAATTAATTAGCTGTTTAATTTAGATCCTATCGACGGAGGAGGTCGGTCCCGCTCAGCCGGCAGCGTTTCGACCGCCCACTTTATCCTCGTCGATACCGAGGGAATCGTCCTCGCGCAAGAAAGAAAGTAGTAGAGAAGAAAAGAGAGACAAATATAGACTGAAAGGAAGAAAGGAAGAGGTGAGGAGAAAACGATCTTCTCTTTTCATTCGAGTTCTTCTCTCACTTTGTAAGCCAGTATCTTCCTGCTCTTTCCGCTTCTTTTCTCTCTAGCGGCAGATGTTAATTACCATTCGCATGACTTTCATACTCTCGCGGGCTCAAAAATCCTCTCTTTCTATTTATGGCGCCTTCGTGGCTGCTCATTTTTTCGAGCGACAAGTTTAATTATGCCTGCCGGATACCCCATTTTATTCCTTTCTTCTCTTTTCCGCGCTCGATTTCTTCAAGACGCTGCGACGATCATCTTCCCGGTAATAATCGCGTCATCGTAGTTAAACAGAGAACACGTTGTATCAATGCAGTTCACTTCGGTTTAGTTCAGTTTTATTCAAATATAATTTTCTTAAACGAAAAAGATTTTGAAGGAATTAAAATTAAAATATGTTTCCAATACCATTGATGTTGAAAATGATAGTATTCAAAAAAATAAATTTAAACCTTGTATAATTTAAAGATTTCCAAACATTTTCTGTTATGAAATTAAAAATTACATATTTGCTGAAAAGAAGAATTCAATCAGCGATTAACGAGTGGAATACTAATTCGAATCAATACAAAATGTACTCCATATTTTAGTCATCTGACAGATAACACGTTGTGTGCGACTTACGATCCTCGCCTCGAACAAGCTCTTCAGAATTGTTCGACAGAAATCGAGGCGATATCTATTGTACGCGTATATGATGGCTCCAGAATGAGCTTTAATTGAAGCCAGTTCTCTCTCTGTGTAATTACCACTTTCGAGCAAGACGAACTCTCAGTCTCCCATATCTCTGATATCATTTCGATCTATTCGCGATCGAATGAAGTTGGAATCCTTATCTGTCTCAATATTCACTGGATATTTCATCTATGATGAATTGTAGGAAAAAGGGATGGAACATTCTCTCTATTACATTCATTTTTAAATAGAATAAAAATCTGAAAGGATTTTTACCAACATCTTTACATGAATATATAGAATTATTGTCGTAATTTTTAAACATATTTTTTTATTGTAATTAAAAAAAATTTTACATTAAAAAAACACAAGCAATGAGAACTATTTTAGATATATAACGTCAGAAATATAATTAAGTACTTATATTCAAATCAGTTGTATAATATTAAAAAAAGACTACCTGTATTTTACAATAAAATACACATTTATAGGAACATGATTTCACAATGGTAACAGTAAGTTTTTTCGTTCACATATTTTTTTTTTATATTCTGTCTATTCAAGTCAAAGTCTTTGATTAAGATCATGTGGTATAATCGATCACCTAATAATCGTGCGATTGACACTGCGGGGTCATCAGACAGAGCCATTTGTAACGAAGGGAATCTCGGTCTCACCCTCGATTAATCGGCACATTCGTCTACGAAGATTTGATCTGCTGTGATCGTCAATGCATGATCGACTTCGCCACATTCGAATCACACGATCGCATCAATCATCGAGAATTCGCTTGCCATTACAAAAGTTACCGTAAACATTATTTATTCTTATTTTAACTTATTTGATAACATGAAAATTAATAAATAAATTTCTTTAATAATATAGAAATTGCATTTTATAAAAATTAAAGCAAATATTTTTAATATTAAATACCCACTGTTTATTTCAAAGAATCTTACATTTTTTTATATAATTAAAGGAATTGCGAGTAATAATTTACAATTTGTAAAAAAAGATCCTTTTAGTACTGTAATTAAACAAATTGTAAAATTTATGATATTCAAAATTTAATATGTATGTTTATTTAGAATTATAATTGAAAATTAGACCGACACGAGAATAAGTCATTTAAATAAAATAATCCTATTTATTTAAAATTTGTTATAAAATTAATATAAGTTGCATAAATTTAAATCTATATTGAATTTTCTCCTTGTTTACTCTTGAGATTCCTTGTATTTCCTTCTTCGGATGTTATTGAGAACCACTTTTCTCCCACGGGATTGACCCGTGTCGGTCCTCCGACGATTATTAACTCGCGACAAGCTACAACGATTCGCCCGCATTCTCACAAATCTCAAGCGATCCTTCATCGAACAGCCACTGAGATTTAACTCCAGCCATTAGGACGCACTTCGCTAAATGCCGTCCATTATTTTTGCACCATCCTTAGGTCGAGAAACTTTTGTTCTCTGCCATTGATTCCATTTCCTGCCACTCGAAAAAGAACGATTTCATCTCGGAATGATGTCGGAGAGATGTTACGGCAACGCGATAAACGACGATGATTCCTGTTCGTACGGCGAGAAATAATTCCTCTCTCGATCACGTGAGATGTCCTTTATTTGCTTGCTCGCAAGAAAGTAAGGAGATCAATTGTAGGATAAATGAGACGCACAATCTTCTCAATTTATTCATTAACGACGGTTGTTCTGAAGGATTTATTAACGTAAAAAAATGTTTCAGTGCGAAGATTCTTTTAAAAAAGAAAGAGAGAGAGAGAGAGAGAGAGAGAGAGAGAGAGAGAGAACGTACCATTCCGCTGTATGAAACATGCACATTAACTATAATTAATTGTTCTTATCGTATATAAAAATAATATAAATCATGTAAAATCCGAAAATATTTCATTCAATTCTTCTTAACAGAATATTATTTATTAACGAATTCGAACTTATTACTCAATCCGATTTATTATATTTACCGCAAATTATGATAATTACTATATATGTATAACATCAAAATAATAAATATTCCAAATTGTCGTATTTCTAATTAAAATTATAAAGGCTTTTATAAAAATTATGAAGATGGACTCTAATCTGAATTCATCAAGAAACATTTTATTCCGATCCATATTGTCTACAATCTTTCTCCATTAGCTATTCGCATAAATATATATTTTACCGCGTAGCCATGCAGGAAGTTGATATATAAATGTCGATTCTATCTTAAACATCGATATCCATCATTTTGCGTCGATCCTCGATGATCAGATTCCGCGCGATCTATCGATAAATCTGCTAATAACATCCAAGAGTCTATATCGCTTCCTCATCTCATCTCTGCTAAATATAACTGGCAAGTCTCGGGATTCCATATTAAATCCATGAGAAATTTCTCTGATAATCATAAATTGGGCTCTGATATGAGCAAGTGACCATCAATAGAACGAGTTAATATTGGCGTGGAAGCAACAACATTGGCAATAGGACTCTTCGGATCTTCAGGAGGAAGACCCGGAAAATACCGAGAACCGCCTCTTAGACGAGAATCGATTAAAACGTAAATAAAAAAAAAGACGCGAAAGCTATCTTTCAAAAAATCTTTCAAGATATCTTTCAAGATCAGTGGCTCTATCTCGATCGATATTCGAAATTAAAAAGAACACAAAAAGCAGTAGAATTCGTTTTAAATTTAAAATCCGAATTATAAAAATAATAATAAATTAACGTTTTAAAACCGATAATATTCTCATAGAAGAATAGAATTCTGTAGCGTTTAACTATTATATTTAATCTTTCGGAACTGACGCCAAAATCTGAAACAGTTACTGACATTGAATCTATTTAATGTATTGAAAAAAAAGCACTAGTTAGTTTCAAGGAACTAAAATAATTTATAACTAGTATTAAAAAGAATGAATGTTAAATTTATTTTAATAAGAATATAATCCAAAGAGTTGATGTAACATAAAAAAAAGATATGGATTTGCAAGATAAAAAAGTAATCACTTCTGATAAAATTAATGTAGGGTAAATATAATGTAAAGCGGGATAATTTGAATAGGTTAACAGAAATTTTATAAATTATATAAAAGATTGAGATCGTATAGTATATTCAATCAAACATACACTGTTGGAAAAAATGTGTTGAATTTAACATGAATTACAGGTCCCAAACGATTGGGTTAATTTAACACAAGATGAATATAATAGAAAGTTATACAAATATTATGTAAGAAAATAAATACAAAAAAAGTAATATCGATGTAATAAATAAACCGTGGAAGCGGTTTTTTCAGAAGATTAAAATGATGTATTAAATTAAATTTTTATCTGTCTTAAAATTTACATTTTAAAATAGCATTATTTTTATGTTACTACCTAAGTTCACTTATTCATAAATTGTGTCATTTTAAGGGGATAATGATGTGATCAAATTATTGAGACATTGCAGATTGATAAAAATCTCTGAATTTATTGAAAAAAATAAAAAATCCTTTCACAAGATTAAAATAGATGCAAAAAGGAAGGTTTGTACTAAAATGCTACTGGACTTTATACTAAAATTGAAAAAGAATTAAAAACTTACATTTTTTTCAACTCGTAGAGCTGTCACCTGACGTATATATTTTCTTAATACAAAAGTTTTATAGCTCGTTTGAACAAAAACAATGCAGCACCCAGCGTATTACGTACACAAACAACGCTAAGTAATATATGAAACACTAAGATTAAAAGCTTAAAGAAAAAATATTTAAGCTGATTTTATTTGGGATTAAAAAAGTCTATACTATCGATACTAATTAAGTTCAGCCATCATTCCAGCATCATTAAGTATCAATTTCACATATCTTTAAATAATGTAATCATATTATGTTAAATTAATACTTGAATATATTAAAAAATTCAATACAAACTTAACAAGAACGTGAGTGAACCGTTTCCAACATAAATACACAATTTTTTACTGTATCCGAAACATATACTATTGCATCCATAATGTATGTCTTGTAAGTTTAATTAAATACACTGTGTGTGACCTTAACCTTTTGTACAATTTCAAAATTTCTGTTAAGCTATCCAAATTACCCCGCTTTATCTTACAAATAAAAAAAGCTAACAGAAGTCAACGCAATAATCAGTGAAATTTTGTTGTATATAAATTGATATAATTCTTAACGAATACTTAATAATTCTTAGCAGATACAAGCTTAAATATAATTATTATAAATGGATTATTTAATACATTTTCTCCTGCTGAACATTGTTTATTAGTAACAATAAAGGTCGAGGTAGTATTAAATCCGCTAGTATTATAAAAGGTAGAACAAAGGCATGATTCATAAAAATTATTCATCATTTCCTGAATCCTACAATTGTAGGATTATTGTAGAATTATGTTAACATAATTATATAACTTATAATAAATGTGTGTAAATAAACGTGAATAAAGTCTAAGAAACGTGTACATCGAGAATTGTCGCAAATAAGTTGCATCGCTCAATATATATAATAAATATATATGCAACCACTTGTATGGTCTAGAATTAAAAAATAATAAATAGACTGTAAAGTATAAAAATTAAGAATGTTTAAATTAAATTCGTGAAAACACTTTTGATAACTCAAGTTATCAAAAAGTCAAAAATAATCAAAATTAAAAAAACGAATCTACACGAATATACATTAAAGTTATAAAGTAAAATAAAGAAAATTGAATAGTTTGACATTTTTGTGTCAAATGGTAATTGTTACAATAATAAATAGATACAATTAAGAACTAATAGCAAATTTAAATATAATATATTTTTTTATTTTAAAATTATTTCATAGAGATATATATTATTTTACTTTTTAGAATCTTTATTATCCAAACGCTTATAATGGGTTCGATAGACCCACTGTCAGCTTTGAAAGGTCAAAGTTGTTTTTTTAATCTGATCTAGATATTTCCGAATTAAAAAAAAATATTTTAACTATATATTTTAATGATAATATAATTCTTATAAATCTTTGTTAAAAGACAATATGTCAAATAGTCGTGTAAAAATCAAGAAGCACGGGCTGAATTTCACCGTGGATGCATACTAAATGTACGAAGGAAAGATAAAAATGCGTAACAGATCGGGCACATTCGTCATATATTTTAACGGTTGAATACATATCGTTCTGAAAGTGCACCTGAGACCTTTCAGTTGTGTCAGCTCAAGTCGATAATGCGACCACGATGTCCAGTGGCGTTGGCACGAACAGGAGTAAGTGGAGTTTGACGATTTCCGAATTATGCAAATGAGCAGTCTGCAAGTGTCACCCAAGTTCAGATTCGCGTATAATTGAAGATGTATTCGTGGAAAAACGACCGGCCGGCGCACCGGTGGTGTAAAAACGAATCGCTTCGCCGATTCTGCTATCAATTTCTCATTCAGTAAAACTCGCAAAGACGCTCTCGTCTCATTCGGGACTTTCTCGAAAGATTATATGCTGTGATTTTCGCCAACTCGGCTATTTTCCCAAAGAAAATTGTTTACGTAAGAATCTTCAATGCAAATATTATAATCATAATTTTTCGCAGTAATTGAATTTATTTGATATTTAATATTGAAGAAAGAATTTTTAGTTCATTAAAATGATGCAATTTTTAATGTTTTTCAGAACATGTGTAATGTAACAATAAATCAATTTGTATTAATATTTTTCCTATTGAGATAAGATAAACTTTTTTCATTTGAGAGAACATTTTTATTATTATTATTCCGATTTGTGATTGTGTTGTAAAATCGAAAATAATCGGCGCGCAATCATATATCTGTGATAAATTTATTTAAAAATATGTTAAATGTGCCAAATAGGGGAAACAGCTCCGATAACCTTGATTTTGACATATATTATGACCCCCCTGAGTGACCTCCATCAGGTTTAGTCGTCGCTCGTCATTCACTAAGGTAATTTTTACTCTATATTATTTAATTTTAATTAAATAATTCGCATTTCTCTAACTATTCATATAAACGGTTCTGTTTTAATCTTAATATTAAAGATGAACTTTCTTATAGCGTTTTCTTTTGGCTACACTATCGCTCATTGTGCAATACTCAGACAGTGTATCGTGTTTTCATGGCTGATGATAACCGAACTCATTCAGCGTATCGTGTTTCCGTGTCTACGGTGTAGTGCAAACTTTATGTACGAAGTGGAATTTGCCGCTTGTAGAGTCAATGTGACATTTAAAATTTGAAAATGGAGATCAATCAGGAGCAGAATATTAGCACAATAATGAAGTAGTGTACACCATGCTGGTGTACACCACTCTAATGCAGTGTAGCGCTTTCACGCAACTGGTACAATGCAACGCTACATCCAGTCTATCCTTGCATCTCGAGGGAAATCATTATTAATATAAATGCTAGATTTTTAATATGCAACACACGATTGTCCAGGCATTAAAATTAATTTGGAAAACAAGAAATAGAATCGATGTAATTTAAAGTGCGTTAATTACGTACTTTGAAGTGTTAACCTGCGAGTGTTATACATATGTGAACAATAAATGAATTCGAAAAAAGGAGAAATAGAAGGAAAATGAGGAGCAAAAACTTCGTCACTGCTATTATATATTATATTAATGAGTTTAATTTATTTTTTATTTACATTTTCGAAGCAATCTATTAAATTTATATATATATAATTAAATATATATATATATATATATATATATAATTTATATATATATTTATATATATATAATTATATATAATTAAATAATTATATAGATCTATAAAGATTCGGATCATTCTCTATTGATCCTCGCTGATGAATGCGGAATTAGCGATTTCTTAGAAAATCCATCTTCTCTTCAAGGGAGAAGAAAGTACGGCTCATCCGCAAGTTGTTAATTCGCGAATCGCTTCTTGCGGATTACCGTGTCGGGATTTCTTGTCGGAATACTCCATTTAGTCTGCAATTAGAGTATATACTGAAAAGAAGGTAGCCTCACTCTTAAGAAGATATAATAATATTATATCAGTGATAAGAGAATTCTCTTCTAAAATCAAATTTTACGTGTATATGGAACATTACGTTTAACAATTTTGAAGATTATTTATTATTATATAATTTCCATAATTTACATACTCGTATATTTAGCATCTATTTAGCACTTATGTATACCTAATTTGTATTTGTTATTAATACTTTATTTCTCATTTTCTTTTTAACTGGTTTTCTCATGGAATTTCTTGATATAATAAGGTCAAAAATCTCTCCACGAAAAATTTGAAATGCAGTTTAAATTGTTGAGTTAGTACACGTATTAAAAAAAATTTTTATTTCATTCTCTTAATTCTCCCTTGAACGAGTATTAAAGGCTATTTCGCATAGCAATAAAATATTTTTCTCGAAAAATATTTTAACTAATCAAATGAGACAAAATTATACAGAACAATAGAGGGATCTAAGTACACATTTTATATTTTTTGGTAATACACGCAATAGTGTAAGTCCACGAATAACTAAAAAAAATGTTTAAAATTTTTTAATAGCTCCTCAATGATTCCTTTGTCCTGAAATACTATTAAATTTTCGCCTATGTATTTTTGAGTTTACATATAATTTTTGTTATTAAAATTTTGATAGTTAAAAATAACATTGTAAACATTTAGTAAGATTGTTTAACATTGAAATTTATTTTTTTACATTAAATAGTGTTAATTCAGTTATTCTAACGTTTTGCAATTTATTTAAGATAGATATAAAAACATGTAAAAAGAATTTTGAATTATATACTATATGTGGGCTTTTCCATCCCAGAGTAGTAGTAATATAAAACAAATATTACTAGCATTCCATAGTGCAATATAGCATTTAAAGTACTTTAAGAAATTCACAAGTAAAATTTTATATATTTTTCTCTATAGGCATTTCTACTGTAGAAGTTTTTAAATTAGTAGTCGATATACTGTCCGAATAACGCGTGATGTGATAGAAAATAAAAATTTCTCTTAGAGCATTTTTACAAATTATATTATCATACAATTTTTTTTCTCTTCTCAGAAAATTTTTACTGCAATTAATGAAAATAAAATTATTTTGAGAAAATGTTAGACTATAACTAGATATTTAGATGACATTTTGATGGCCACACTTTTCAAACAATAATTGTTAAACTATCCTTTTAAAAAGTTTTTAACCACAAAATATTGTACCTATTATTTGCGGAGCTAAATGTGATATTCAGATCAACTATATAATATTTAATATCAAGTATGTAATATCTAATTTTTATATATATCTAATATTCATTTAAATTAGCGTAATTAACTCAGTAATTTTATCATACTTTTCTATCAATCAACGCATTTATCACAAATTTGAATGTTTGATAGGGGAGAATTGCATCAATTTTTAAAAAAATATATTTCTTTATTTATTATATATATGTATTTATAATATATATAATATATATGTTTATTTCTTTTTTAATACACTCATGACGCAACAACTATTTAGATTTATGACAATTTGCAAAAAAGTGTAATTTTAAGATGTTTATGAAATAAAATATCAAAATCCGAATTAATACCTACATCTTGTTCCGATTTAAGACAAAATGAAAATTGTCATGTTTTAAAAACAAATTATCTGTTCTTAAATATAAATTCACTATTTTAAAAACACAAATGCAATGCTTTGAAAATAAATTATTTATTCTAAAACAGAAATTATCTTCTTATGTTATTTTCATTTTTAAAGCAGTAAATTTACTATTAAAACAGTGAATTTGTGTGTTTAAAACAATAAATTTATATTTCAGAACAGAGAATTTGTTTTTAAAGCAGTAAATTTATGTTTGTAAAGCAATGAATAATATTTATTATAATAAGAATTACTTACGCATGCGCACATCGCCATAGAGCATGAAAATGGCTACATTCAGCGGATTCATCAGTTGAATGAGCGCTCGCTGCTATTAATGTATTCTTCCAGATCTAAAATGCTGATTGGATGATCTAAAAGAATGTTAATAGCTGCGTTTAGCAAACTCAACAAGTTGAGTAAGCACTCACTGTTATTGGTGTATTCTTTTAGATTGTCCAATCAGATTTTAGATCTAGAAAAATATATCAATAGTAGCGATCACTCAATTGTTGAATCCGTTGAACGCAGCCAATGTGATCGCAGCGCTTGCTCGCATCGCAGTATTTCATGGCTGTGACAGATTTTCTAAATCCTGAATAGTCGTCAACTTTAACTTAAAAAAATGTTTCGGTCATGAAGTAGAATGACACTTTTTTCTTGGTATATCTTTATTTTTACGCGAAAACGCATCGATTTAGTGTATTTTTATCAAAATTTGAAGCTCATACAGATTTGCGGACTCTTAACATTTATCCTGAAGTTAATTGTAATGATGTTACAATGTAACCCTAGTGATGCTTTTAACCTCAAACTGATGTCAAAATTTATATGAATGTACTTGAAACCACTTATAAATATTAAAAAAAAACATGCACATAGCTTAAAAAAACATATTTTATACTTAATAAAATAAAAATATTTAATAAGATAAAAATACGAAAATAAAAAGCATTTTATTTAAAAGTTTATAGCAAAAAAAGTATAAAATCGTTAATTTACGCTTATGTGGCTTGTCTGAACGATACATACTTCTTTTACATGCGGCACGATTGAGCATGAAACAGACGCAAATCTTGATATCGATTATCTTTATGTTTCTTTATGTTCTTTATGTTAGATATGTGTGACTTTACTCACAAGGAAACGCACATCCATTTTCAATTTTAATAATTTTGGATATAATAAATACAGAAAAAAGAGAGACACACGTAGTCTTTTTATAAATGCTCAATCGCATGTTAAAGTGGCAATTATCATTATCGAACAATTATATTTTAATCTATTTTTTTTAAGGAATGTTTCTTTTATGCTTAACAGAACTTATGAAACATAATATATATCTTTTATTTTGATCTATATTACAATATATCCAAAACTCAAAATCAAGGAAAATACTTGCAATTTTTCCTTGTATCTAAAAAAGGTTCATTATATGTATACATAATTATATATATTATATGTATAGGGTAGGACGGGGCTATTTCGTTAGTTTCTTTAAAGTAATACGAAAATTTACGATAACAAACAATATCTCTTTGCAGTGACGTGCTTACAATTACATCATATAATTATGATTACTTCTCGAAAACACAAGTATTTTAAATAATCAATATGTACTGAAACATTATCGCGAAAAATGGACGAACAAGCCCCGTTCTACTTTATAATTTACTTTTAATTTTCTTTTGTTTTTTTAAATCTTTCAATCGATTTTGTTCCATTTTGTTTTGTTTGAATTTATTTCACGAATGAATTGAATTTATTTCTGGTTGGTTAAATTATTTTTATAATTTTTTAATCTATAAATTAGCATATATACTTTCGTTCTTAAGCTCATTTTGCGCTTGTTATTAGACGAGTTATTTTCTTTTGTCTGATTTAGTAATAATTCTTCTAATTCTTTTCTTTTTGTATAACGTTTTATAGGTGAATTACTTTCATGTTTGTCCAATTTGTTTTCCATTATATATTATTTAATATCTCGTAAATATTTTCCACAAAAGCAGAGGATAGTCCACTCATGAATTGATATTTGTTGTATCTTAATTGCTATTGCGTAACTTGTTTCTATTCAAGTACAATTGTTACTTAAGATATATTATTCATATATATATATGTATATATATATATATATATATATTATTCATATATATGTATATCTTTCTTTTTCTTGTATACTTGTCTTTATTTTATTGTTAGATGTTTGCTGTTTCTTTGAATATTATTGTTATACTGAAAAAAACAGAAAATTAAAATCAATATTCTATCTAGTACAGTATTCTAATGACTACACACTGTGCGGATCCTTGGATTATGACAAATTTTGGAATATAACTATATTATCTCTAAATATGACTCTTGGTAATTTAATGCATGAGCTATGTTGATTGTAGAGAAGGCCTCAAAGTTGCGCCTTTGGCAGAGCTTTTTTAGTGAGAGATCTTCTATATACGCAACTGCATCTGCGGTGTATGAAAGTGCCAGAAACATATATAGTTGACATATATAATCGAAACTAGTACGCTAAAACTTGTATAAACAAAGGCAAAATACCATTTATATGAACAACCAAATTATCAAATTTTAATATTTATTTACGATGAACCAGGGCTCATGCATTAAAATTATTTTATCAAGAGTCATATCTAAAGCTAATCTAACTATATTCTAAAATTCATCATAACCGAGGGTCCACACAACGTGTAATCTGATCGTAAGATGTAAAAAAGCAAAAGTTGTATGATCGTATGTGGAAAGTAACAAAGTCTTAAAAACAAAATCATTTGAATCATTACGGTACCTTTTATTTTATATACGATTACATACACTTAAACATGTACTTGATATCATAAAATATTTCAGTTATTTAGCAATCCTATACTATTAATTAATAATAATAAATTATTATAGTATAGTATATTATAATAATAATATACTATGCTATAATAATTCGAATACCTGATACAAGAATATTGACTTCTTTTTGTCCTAGAAAAACAAAATTTTTCTTGATGTGTCGTATTATTTGAAAGATTACTGAAAAAAAAAATTTTAATTATTTGTGGGAAAGTAAAAAGACTTAGAAAAGATCAATAAAGTTTTGTAAACATATAACATTATACAATTATGAAGTTATATTAGTTAAAATAAAATTGTAATGTATCTAAATCTTTTTCGTAAAGACTTGACAAATTAAAAAAATGTATGTGTAGAATAAACCATAAAATATCTCGTAAATTATTAGTTTTTTGATACATTTATCTTAATACTTTTATATGCAAAGTAATTAGAAGTCATATTGTGTAAAAAGATTAAGTAATTCCATTTAAAATAGTCGTTATTTTCATCTTTTTGGCGCATTCGCCTAGAAAAAAAAACAATATGACCAAAATATGTCCCTCTCTATACCATATAACTTTTATTTATACAATTATTATGCGTTTTGCAGGTTATCTCCATGTCTAAATCCATGTCAATATTTCATGCACAGTTCATTTCATCAGGGCGAGGAGCAGCCTGATACTTTTATTTTAGAATATTTTTTGGTAACATTTTTTGCATATTTTTCAAAATATTTCACTCATCAGGGCGAGGAGCAGCCTGATACTTTTATTTTAGAATATTTTTTGGTAACATTTTTTGCATATTTTTCAAAATATTTCACTCGATACATTATAGTACATGTTGTCACGCACTTCACGAGAGCGCATTTGTATAAGGCTGATTAAAACGTAAAAAGGAAGGGAGGAAGGAATAAATATTTCTCGCAATATCGAACATCATTTACAAATCACTAAAAAGAGGGAATGAATTATTGAGAGAAATTCACAACATTTTTCGCAACTGTTTCATTTTTTCCTATATTTTCTTATGTATTTTTCTTTATAGAAATTGATATCGAATTTATCATAATAACAACGCTATTAGATTCAAGGAAAAAGTGATACATTGAAATAAAGAATAAAATTGTTATTCACGTCATTACAAAATTACTGTCAATTATGCTTTAATTGTTTAATAAATTCGGAGAGATTTGTTGATTTAATTCTGTATTAGTTTTTAAATGATCTAATTTTCTGAATAGTTTTTAAATAAAGTATAACTGAGGCCCCTCAAAATAAAAGTGATTTTTGAGAAGACAGGAATACGAGAGAAATAATTTTAGGTGGCGGTCGTCTTTCGTTAAAAAGTTATTAACAAAAAAAGTTTTAAAAATAACATTTTATTTCTACTATTATATATTTTTCATTATTTATATATTTTTCAGAATTATTATTTATATATTTTTCAGAAATACTCAAAAATATTCAGAAATTTTAATGGTATATAATAACGGGAGAGGGGGGGGAAGTGAGAGTCGCTTCGGGTGAAAAATATCGGGGTAAAAATACAATAAATTATTTTTAAAACTTTTTTGTTAATAACTTTTCAATGAAGGACGACCGTCACTTAAAACCTATCGAAGGTTACTCAGAATCATGACCTTGATATACATCAAGGTCATCAACGGGATATCCTTTAATCTGAATAATTACCGCGAAATTTTCTCTATTTTTTTCGTTTAATTATGTTA
>Ga0157364_1001749_pt1 | contig 19052 bp, 10 predicted proteins | sample AttsexASBM2_FD_111476 | JGI IMG/M metagenome (GOLD analysis project Ga0157364, IMG submission 111476) | Fungus gardens microbial communities from leaf cutter ant in Ribeirão Preto, State of São Paulo, Brazil - Atta sexdens ASBM2 | ecosystem: Host-associated > Fungi > Mycelium > Unclassified ...
ACACACATATACCTGTATATATGTATCGATAATAAATTTTAAAGAACCATGCTACTTTACAAATATTAAAAAACCAAGAACTATAGTTTTTAATTGGAGATGCTCGGTTACTATAAGCTCTAATTAAATAATAAAAGCAGCACAAAAACGTTTTGTTATAATAACTATGCTAGTGGGCGTCATAATAATGATAATAAATCGCGCAGTCCGTTTATATGATGCACTCTTGGTCGCGCCTCTTCACGGTTTCTCACATCGAGGTAAATCGTTTCGATTCGCATACTGCCGTATCCCGCGTCAGTCTCTCTTTGGCGAGTCTCGTCGGGATTACATCGAGACCAACACGCAAAACACGATGTGTTGCGCGCTATTACAAACGTCTGGGCTTTCATAAAACTTCCACTTGAGACTTGTAATTGCTTCCTATTTGCGAGAGGCTTGTAATACTAGACGATAGATAGCCGAGGAGCATTCAGGCGGATAAGTGTTGCACATCTTTTACTGAGTAATCGTGATACTAGACATATAATCGATTACTCTGACAACATTGCGATTTCACTCGCAACGCATGAAAATCACTGTTTAGGCAATAAAATGGAGAGAAAGCCCCGCGGAGATTAAATTTTCCGTTGCTGCGCGTAAAACGCGAGCCGCGTTTTTACTTTCTCAATACGCGCGCCTTCATGAATATGCGAAAATTCATCGAGGCGTACCCACGGCCCACTTTTCAGCCAAACAATGGACCGGTTGAAAAGAAGAAAAAGGCAACAATCTGACAGCCGAATGTTTTCCGAAATCAAATAATCTTTACTATCTTATATTAAGCGCACATTGAAGCAAAAAGGACAGATTAGAATTGCAAATATTCCTAAGGTAACATATACAATAAGACAATTCGAAACAATTTTAATATTGTAAAATAATTAATTTCACTTTCTCAATAAAATTTGAAAAATTTAGGTAAAGATAAAATGTATATTTCACACTTAATTTCGATAATAATATACGGAAAAATATAAAAGAACGACACAAATTGACCTGTGTGAATTTTTTTTGTAGATTACTTTTGTCATACATTTATTTACTTTCATTAATTTTTTGTTCTCAGAAATAATAATGATAAAAATTTAGAAGAGTAGAAAATATTTGGTGAAAGTTTACAAATTAATTCTTGTGAACTTTTTTTTTCGTATAATAGATTTTTAAATATTTTTCCCGATAAATTGTATCTGATAACTTGTATGGATAAGCTACCTGTCCGTAACGTGTTGCACGTACATACAACCAACATGGAATAAATCCGTCGTCGGCTTTCAAGCATCTACGAAACTCGTTGAAACGCACGCTCACAGGTGGAAATGGAATGGGCGCGCCGTTGGTGCACTTGCGCGAATGCGGTTGACCCAGATGCCTCGCGAATGAAACTCATCTGGCAGCCGTTCCTGACATCCTTGGGCTCGATAAGGAGAATTTCTGTCGAGCGTACGTTTTAATGATCCCGAGATTCGCGACGAGATTTCGTGCGTGATAGAATCTCGATAAAATCATCGCGTGCATCAACATCCGATGTAGAGTAATATCACACTTTACGTCTATTATACCATCTATCGTATCAATTTTCAGATATGCATAATAATGATAAATCATTATGTATGATAATTATAGACTTGTGCTAAAATATTTCGAATCCATTCGTCTGTAATATTATACAGTTCGCATTGTAATACACAATAGAAAATATTTTGTATTTGCAATGAGTAAAATATATTAATTTAATATTATAAATTAATTTTACTGAAAAAATATATATTTCCACAATTTACTTATTATGTTATATTTTTATGCCAATTTTTTATACAATATTTACATTATTTTCCAATATATTCATCTTGTGCTAAATTTAACGCAAATCGTCCAACTGTATTTACAATTAATTTGCAATAGTTATATAAGATTAATATCGTGTGAAGCATCGAGCAATTGCTTTAAAATATATATAAAAATACATATAAATTCAAAAAGATTTGTTTTTGAAATAATTCTGCAAATATCCTTATGCAACTCTTTACTTTCAGTATTCAGAATTCGTTATTCTATAGTTGCGAAAGTTGCGGATAATAAAAAACAAATAAAATGTTACTGTAATAAAAAGAAACGAGAGTCGTAATTTCAAGCGTTAAAAATCTCTAAAACCTTGTGCGTACGAGATGAAGTTGCGAAAAAAGTGCACGGAATAAGGATCGTGCGATTATCGTACGTTATTCCGTACGGGAAAACGTCGGCCGACCCAAAAGCACACCAGAGTGAAACTCATCGAACACCCATTCCTCTTGCATCCTTGGACTCGATAAGAGAGACCGGAGAATTTCTGCCGAGTGCAAGGCCTGGAATGCCAGGCATTTGCCTCAGGCAACATCGAGATTCGCTGTAAGGGACGTGCCAAGGTAGAAAATGATTTTAAGCATGTAATAACGCGGCTGTTCGGCGAAAACTATCGCCGTGTAAAACGCGGTGAAGTGGTCTCGGGAAAGAGATAGAGAATGAAAGAGAGAGAAAGAAAGAGAGGAAGGAAAAATGAAGAACGAGGCTTCACGAAATCGAGCCTGGCTAATTCTTCCCATTATTGTCTCCGCGCCGCAAAAAACATTGATTCGTCTCGATAGAAATTGATTCCATCCAGTGCGGGTACAATTGGATCTTTAACAACGCGTTTTCAACGTTTCTCTTCAGAAGTGTTCAATTTACAAGCGTTAATTTATAAATTTTTATAAAAAAATTAATTTTTATTTTTATAAAATTTTGTATCATTATTATTTCTAGCTTTGAGACAAAATTAACGAAAAGTTGATGCAGCTTATATATCAAATTTAAAAGTTAAAATTCGTGAAAGTTTAAAATTCATCCCGAAATTTATTCTAATGTATACAATTGGATCTTTACGAGTTCTCAATGTATAATGTTCCTTTTTACGGACATTAAATTCACAAGAGTTAATTCGTAAGCTTTCACAAAATATTTTCTATCAAATTTTTGTATCATTATTACTTCTAGTTTTGAATAAAAAAATAAATGAAAATGCAATGTATGATGAAAGTTATACGAAAGTTAAAATTCATACAAATAAATTTCTAGTAGAAATGAATTAAATTGAAATTCATCACATAATTTCTTATTAAGAGAAACGATGATGCATCCTAAGATAAGTTACGTATATATAGCTATACTTCATATTGAAAAATGAAGCCATATGGCACTGTTGAGGGTGAAGGAATTAAATGACGACTGGGTCTCTCGTTTCTGCGGCTTTCACGAGTTATCGGACAACGACAGTGACGAAGGTCAGTCGTGATCATAAACGACATTGACCTTGACTCACGCCACGACAGGTGGAATGGTTTAATCTAGAAAGTCTAGGATTATGCGCTTAAACCGCATAAAAATAATGACATACTTTCTCGGAGATGCGCGCACCTCACATACGATACTTATTATAATCGGCCGTGATTACGCAGTTTGCAAACGAAGAGCGGAGGCATTGTACGGAGCTGCAATTGGCTTCCCTGGGTCGTCGCGATGCACGGTAACAATCGGATATAACAGGGTCGAACCGATCGTGACGGGAATGTAGATTAGACCGTCTTGGAAGTCAAGAAACTTGCAAGTCAAGACTCGACGAGTGATAAATTGAATACGTGTGAAAAAGGATAAATAATTTTAAATTGAAAAGCAGCATAATATTTTTTATAAAAGTCTCTGGAAATAAGTATCATTGATTTGTAAGAAGTTATGGCATTAGAAAAAAAAGCTAAAAAGTAATTAGCAAGATAATTGGAAAGATTAAAACAAAATCTCATTTCACATAATATTATTAGATATTATTGAACGCCAGATACGCTTAATTAATCTAGAGCGTCTTCTTGAAGAATCAGTAATCACGAAGCAACCTTACGGTCACAAGCGTGTCTTGTAACCGTGCGCGCCGTCTAAAAAGTGCTGCCAGACGTTCCCACGTGACGCGAAAAATTCCGGCGAGGAAATTATACCGTGTTACATTAATCTGCGGGGATCACGAGATCAATAGCGGATCAATAGCGGCGATCACGCCTCACGCGATAGAGCAGAGAAGAAAATGGAGGACGGGCGGCGGTAGTAGCGGAGCGCAGCGCGCGAGGATCGCCCGAAGGTGCTCCAGGCTCCTTCTCGATGAAGCGGTAGGGGGTAAGAGGGTAAGAGGGTAAGAGGAAGGTGGAGGAAGGGCGGCGTGGCCGGAGATCCCTGTTGCTGCCGCGGCAGAAGGAGGAGGAGCAGGAAGAACGGACGGAGAAAAACGGAAAGGAGCACGGCCGGCGCGGCGTCGTAGCGCACCGCCATTAGAAATCATCGCCTGCTCTCGTGGAATTTCAGAATGCGGAAGGAAAGCCGTGAGCGGTGAGAGACAGGGTCCGGAGCTCGGATAAATGAAGGAAGAAAGAGATAGAGACGAACCAATGGACGGGACGGCGGTTGTGCGAGGAAAAGGGTGGGGACGTAGTTAGTAACCAGAGAACTCAGTCGTTCGTTTCAATACACCGACCGGTGCACCGATGCGTTCGCCGCTGATGGCCAACGATCCTTTTTCTTTTCGCTTGCTCCCCAGTCCCGCATATCAACGCATCGTTCCGTAAGCGCGCCAACCCCCGTTCCAACTTCCAGCCTGTTGGTATCTACGTGATCACCGCGTACATTCATCGGCCTATCCATTTCTTTCCGTTTTTAATTTCTCCTATATTTTACATAAAGAGTTAAGTCTTGATAAAATAAAAAAGTTCAGACAATAACTCTTAGGTCTAAATAATACTGCAAATAATATACAATTCTATAATATTATATTTGATATTTTTTTTGTTTAAGAGACCTAAGATTATGTACAGATTTAATTAACAGAGATTTATATTAATATAACATTTTAACAAATTCAATTTTCGATATTACATACAAAAGCTTTTCTCTTATCATACATAAATATGAAAATTATTATCATATTTACACATGATAAAAGAAAAACTTTCGCATGTAGAATCAGAAATTGAACTTGTTAAATACTTGTTAAAATATGATGTTGTCGTAATACAAAAATAATTTTCATATTTATGGCAATACATTTCAATTTCCAATACTATTTTACACACAAGATTCGCATTTAACAAAATTATCGGTTAGAATCTTTAGAGAAAAGTGAGATCGAAGTGAATTGCTTGGTTAGAAATTCGCTTTATAGGTTTCGCCATTCTGAAGTGGCCTACCACTGCAATAAATCCAGAACCGTTACAATAATGAGCTATTTTTACAAAGATAACAAAGAAAGAAAGAAAAAACAAGGTCGCAGAGTTTTCCATCCGTTTAATTTTCTTCATTATGTCTCAAAATCGAAAATAATTAAATATTAATGATGAGAAATAGTAAATGTTGATCAATTTTATACCGCGAGATAAATACAAAAATAACTCTGTATATAATTAATTTTCGGGCCGCGAAATTATTTATGAAATATACAAACTTGTTTTAGATGCGTTTGAAAAAAAATCACTGAGAAAAAAATAACCAAATTTGATTAGAATAATAAAACTTTTAAATTAAAAAATTAGAAAGTATTTTTTTTTCAAGTCATATAATCATACAAATCACATCATGTATCATACAATTATATATTATATATTACAGTATATATACAGTCATATATTATACAAATCTCTCTCAATGATTAGAATGACAAACTGTGAAAAACAGAAAACTTAAAAACTTAAAAGTTATCCGCATTTCTATGTGACATGTCATTGTATTTGTGTCAACGATATTTCCTTAAAAAATTCTTTCGCTGTGATTTATCTGAGTTTGCGATCGAATATAGTCGCGCATATTTAATCCTCCGTCAACGATCTGAATCTCTTTTCGACATAAACGAAATTTTACTTTCAAATTTTTTCGAAATAAAGACGGTACCCCCTCCTAAAATATCTTATTAAAAAAGTATTTGTTATAATCTATAATTATTTATTATGATATAATACATGTTAAGAAGTAATTCTACTTTTTTTTCCATTTATTTTTAAAAGCCTGAAAAAAAACAAATTACAGATGAAGAAAGTAAAAATATGATTACAGATGGAGAATTACTCTCTGAAAATTTCTTGGAGTAAAATCTCACTCCAAAGAGTTGAAATATTATTGGAAAAGAGGGAAAAATTTGTACTTTTGTGAATAAAAGTGGCAGATTTTCATTCCAACAGAAAAATAATCTTATTCCTTTTTTAGAGTGGATTTCATTCCAAAAGTGTGAACTCTCATTTCAAAAAAATGAAAATCTGACATTTTTATTTAAGAGTGCAAATTGTTCACTATTTTTTAATAGTGAATTTTAACTTTTTTGAAGTGAGATTTTCCTCCAAGAAATTTAAAGAATTAAGAACATAATGGCATTTCAATTGTGATCAACGATGTAACGGAACTATGTCAAAACAATTTATAGTAATACTATTCATTTATTAAAATCCCTACACTGTAAAAAATAAAATGTTAATTTAAAATTAACATTTTTGTATGTCTGAAAAAACCCATTAAACGTCTTCAAGTTAAAATGAACTGAAAATTTTATCTTTTAACAGTATAACGGTAAATTCTAATACCGATGATGTGAAATTAATATCATTCCTAATGGGTTCCGTTCTCGCTGTACCAGTTGCCATTAGTCATTATTTGCGTGACTTTACGCGTAATAGCGGTGAAAACGGGTGGCCGCTCGCGCCCGCGCTTTCCAATCCGTGTGGAAAAAAAGCAGTTGCCACGATCGCGTTAGTGTCAATCCCGCGGCCGATACTGGAACGACTTGGGCTTGCCGTCGATGGGCGTGCCGCAGAAATCGCCGCGGCGATTTTATCGTCCGGCTTCTTGCTCGCGCGCGAACGAAATCGCGATTTCGCGGTAAATCGACATTCCGCGCATACTTGCCGACGAAACCGAGCGGTTGCGAGACAGTTATAATAATCACAATAATTTCTACGATTTGGTACCACGACGATCGTTAACGCCGTAATTTTCTCCTAATTCCATTCGACGGTGTATTTCATTTCTGAATAAAAGAATTTTGAAATTACTAAGAGAATTAAATGAATTTTGCTTGATCACTAAATGTTAATCGGATATAATTATGCCTGATTAGAATCTTGAATACATCAAATCTTGAAATATTTGAAGTAGATACTGTCATCGAGCATTCCGCCGTCTTTCTTTATGTCACGATCCCAAGATGATTTCTGAGGTTTTCCTCACAAATTATTTCTGAAACAAACTACATCTCCAAGCTAGATGGAAGCATTACGGCTTATTTGCGGCGAGTTATGGCGTTCGTCTTGAGTCCGCTATTCTTTGCACCGCGCACCGCGCCATATAGTTTCTCCTCTTCTCTCCTTCCGCTTCTCTTCGCCGCTCCCGTTCTCGCGCACGTTGCACGCGTGCGCCCGTGCGGGCGTAGGATTCACGGGATATTGCACTCCCGGCTTTCATTATTTGCGAGTTAGCACAATGCGTACTCTTCCTTCCATTATCTATTTCTCTCTTTTTTGTTCATTCCCTGCTCATCGTTGGAACATACGCCTTACGTATATGTTCTTATAAAGAGCATCACCTAAACTACAAGACCAACATGAATCGCTTTCGGTAATCGTGAGTCAGCTAATGAGAAAAGAAAAGTAAGTCACACGACAAAAGTAGTCCTCTATTGTGTTCTAAAATTCACTGTCAGTTTTACTAAAAATAGTAAAAACCTTATAATGAATGTAACATGAATTTTTAACGTCTATGTATACTGATAAGCGCTAATTAAACTAATGTAAATATTTCATACGGAAGTTAATTGATATATGTACGAATAAGTTTTAGGAATGTTGAAATGATAACGCTTTAAATGCTCTAAATTACTATGTCTACTTTGTTACTGTTACGTTAATGTAGATTAATTTTAATCTCTACAACTTACTCTTCAGCTTTATCTAATTATCGAAACTAAAAAAAAGACGAAGAGTTAGTTGCTCTGAGATTAAAATTTAACTACATTGGTAAAAAACGGACATTAGAGAAGTAGAATTATAATTATCGGACTGTATTAAAATTAAATAACATTGCTATTGCGTATGAAAATATTTTAATGCGGGGAAGGATATTGTACAAATCTCGAGATCTGAAACTGAAGATAAATTAATGAGGGAGAAGCGCAAGTTTAAGTTTTAAATGCAAACCGGACCTAAGATATTAAAAATGAAGACCCTCCCAAGACCCATGCAAGGGTAGATATCGTATAGACTACTGCTTGCAATGAAAAACGGGGGATGTGCACGAGCGTAGCCAGACAACGCGCGGCGATCTTTATTACAATGGCTATCTCCTGCGAGATTTTCTCTTCGATCTCACGCACATAGTGCAACTTCTAGAATCCTCGAGAGTGCGCGGAGGGAGACAGAGGGGGATAGTTATTAAAAAGCTGGATTGAGGATAGGGAGTCTCGCATGTCGCTGGCTATATTTATGACTACGAAGAAACTATGAAATTACTGACCGACTACTCGTAAAACTTTTTAGCAAAATTGAAGTAATCGACTACGGGCCTTTTCTCTTTTATCGAACATCATCCGCATTATTCTCTCCTTTTAAATCACGTCAAAGTTGTCACATAAAAAAAGTAAGTAGAATATGTATAAAACCAAATATATGTGATAAAGATCTAATTATTTCTCACAGAAAAACCGAGTGATGAATATTGCGATTTCATATAAATATTAATTCAAATATCGATCAATATAATTTTTATTAAATAAAGGTTTCAAGATTTAAATAAAAAATTATTTAGTATATTAAAAAACTATTTGGTAATATAATAGAGATATTGAAAAGTAATTCTGAATTCTTTCATATTTTTTGAAAGTTTAGAACAATGAAAAAACCTAAGCTAGACGAAAAAGACTCAGATTACAGAAAATTACGGAAAATTAAAGCAAGTAAGAAAATTAAAAAGTAAAAATCTATTAATTACACTTTAATATACCTATATTAATAATAACAAAAAATACACTATAAATCCAAGAACCGTTGCCTAAAGACTTAAAAATGCTAATATTGCTCTATCATTTATTTTCTTTATATTTTTTAAACTATTCTAGGAAGCAAAGAGAGATATTAATCTCTGCGAGATTTATCGTTTCTATATTCGTGCATGCGAAGTGGATACACGGTCAGTTTCGCGCGAAATATGAAAAAGCTCAATATATTAGCCGACCGAGTGTGGTGGAGCGTGTAATTTTGCACGGAGACTCATCGCGACGCGTGTCTCCGTCGTCTTATCCACCATATGACAAATCGCCATGGATTCCACCACTTGCAACCGCGAATTACGTTCCGTACTAGATTCAGTTTGACTTCTTCCTGCGTCGTCGGATCAAAGATAATTCACAGGCTACTTGATTTTTTATCAGTCCATTATCTGCTCACATTCACTCGGCACGAAAACGATACTTTACACGCGTAAAAGTATAAAACTATCAATATCGTAAATAATCCAATAGAATAGTATTAAATGATAATAATAAAATAAAGAATATGTATAATACACAGAAAAAGTCGTTTTACTGAAGTATCAAAAATTTAGCTACGCTAAGAAAAAAATTTGATTAAATTAATCTGGTTCGTTTTTTTTTCTTTCGATATATATATTTAAATCAAATATATTTGATTTACTGTAATTTTGTTGAATGTTAAAATAATTACATAGAACGTTCAAATTAGAATGCCAATACTTTTTACAACATTGGTCACTATATTAGAAATTTGGGTCAACGAAATTATTTTCAGGTTTGTATCTAATTAAAATTTTTAATATTTCAACAAGATATCATTCTTTCCGTGTAATTATAAAATATCTCTTTGAATGTATGTATAACAGATAAAATTATGAAACATTATATCACTATCAACGAAAGAAATTATTTCTAATTTTTAATTTCATTCTTTACTTAAATTCAACTGATTAAATCAGCAAGAGATTATGCAATTCATCATTTTCATACCGTGCACCATAACACGTAGTACGCATATGAAGCAAAACTTTACAGTAATTAAACAGTAATTTTTTAATGATCGCACCGCAATTCGCGGCGATCGGTCGCGGGGCCGGAAGTCGGCCTCTCGTAATCAAAGAAAATGTTCATCGCGCGGACACGGAGTGGTGACTTCAAGCGGCAACAGCACACGCCTCGAGAAGTCTACCTCTAGCAGGAAACCGAGTGGTATTTCATGCAAAAGCCATCCTCGCGGCCGGCGTTCCGTTTCTGCACCCACGATCGTGCCGCGTGGGTCGGCTGTTCATCGCATCATTAAAAAGTGAAAGCAACGTCGCCGAGTAACTTTGGTAACGGACCGTTCGTTCAGGAATTACAGCGTCCCTCGTCGCGATCGGCCGGACTTTCGCCTCGCACGACGCACGGATAATTAATAGAATCCTACAATTTTATGTAACATGATAGAACGACATTGCGCCGTGGCGCCGTAAGAGACGTATCGGAACTATTACGCTTACATACGATGATTCTTCCAACCAATCCGAAGATCATTTATCCTTGGCGAAAGCCTGATCACAGTAATGGTAATTATAAGGGTAACAACTACACGAGTTTTATACGTATTAATTATATGTATTATATAAATTAATGTACATACATAGTTGATTAAGCTATTTTATAGCTATTGTGATTATAAAATAGTGTATTCGATTATATATGTACATTATTTTATTCAATTGTGTACATTAATTCTACACTGGAAAAGAAATTGAATTAATCTGCAATGTTAATCAAACATGTTCATTCCTATGATTTTTTTGTGTATTTATAAAACTTGTATAATCATCACTTTTATATTATACTTGCTGTAACCATTACATTTTGATAGTTGCTATAATTACTTTGTTTTTCTCCGAGTGCACAGTTTAACATTCGTTCTGCAAACTGCCACAATGAAATTGAGAATCTGCAAACTGCCACAATGAAATAAGAGTGTCGTTTCAATTTGCTGCCAATTATCAAATGCTATTTCGTCGAGGAATAATTTAAAGTAGTGCGGCCTATTCAATTAGTATCCCCAAGCTCCTGAGTCCCTAGTTCCGTTTCTCAATTCTCTTTCCTTCTTACCTACCAGCCAGCCATTCTTACTCCAGACTTTGGCTTCGTCCATCTATACCGTATCCATAGTGGCAACGGGCTCGTTTTCTCCAAGGTAGTACGGCCAGTCTATAAGTACGTGATGCACGCGCGGCGCATCGAGCCGCATTCGCGCGTTGTGTATGTATTTGCACGCGGTGCATTTGTATCTCGTGACTGCCGTGCGCGCGCGTGCACGCGGCGAACCCGCGCTGTAACTGTACACCGTGGTCATAGATGTTAATCTGCCACATAATTGCGCCGATCTGGCCGTTTATTTATTGCCCCGGTTCCGCCAGAGCGGCTGCGCTCGTTCGCGTACTTTTCAGCGTTCCGCCGCGGTTATTGCTACGAATAACCAATAATCGGCAGCGGTCCCCGCTTTCACGCCGCCGCGCCGTTTCCACTTATTTAAGATGAAAAGGATCATCGCTGGATCGTATTCTTACGATCCCCGGCCTTTGCGTAATCACGATCTAACCACTCGAGTATGAATGCCACGGTAATTCAACATCAGATAAACAGAAGGTCCTTTCGATTCGACACAATCCCTCGAATTGATGTTTGATGATGATGAATCATAGCGATCTTATTCGACGTTTTTATTAACTTTCAACTACAACTACGAAAGCTATATTAAGCTATCTAAGTTCTAAAGCGTCCTATTCAAAGTACAGAATGCAAGGGAATCTCCGTCTTACGGCGATTGATAGTGGAAAAGATTTAGCTTTTTTTATCTATCTATTTAGAATCGTATAGCACTAATCCTATAGATTATAGATACAACCATTCAAAAACTATTACTTTGGATCACAATGACCCGTTGTTATAGTCGAAAGTTAAGAAGAAATTGTACAAATACACAGTATATGAGATCGGCTGATCGACTAATCAAGATTACGATATAATTCGTGAAAGTAAAGGTACAAGTGTTATCTTAAATCGTATCTTGGTAGAGATTATCATATAAATTGGCAAAAATAAGAGATGAAATAAATATATATGTGTGTCTTTCTTATATCTACTTATAAGATAAAATTAGATCACGATCGTTTTCATCTGAATATTTAGAGAAAGAGTATTTAAATAAAATATATATAATTAGAAGTAATTAGAAGTTACTTCTCTCTTTAATTATATATATAATTAAATTAATTAGTCTTTTATAAAAATGTGCTACTTTCAATTCTTCAAGCTAATATAAATTCTAAACGAAGTACTACGATTTAAGTTTTGCAAAAGTACAAACAATTGTACAAATAAAATTTTCAAAAATTACCTAGATTACCAGATAATTTAAAAAAATTAAAAAAAGATCAAATAATTGTGTGTATCTTTCTTCCTAGATTGCAAATTAACTTACTTCGCACTTCATCCTATTAAAATAAATATACATGTATGTTTTTCTTCCTAGATTGCAAATTACTTACTTCACGCACTTCATCGTCGCGAAGATCCTTCGATGTCCTTCATAGATATTAATGGATAATTTCTCGAACGAGCGGATATTGCTTTTACCCACGGAAAGTAGTGAACGAATAGCGAGAGAGACAGAGAAATCATTCGTTGCGAAAAAGACGGAGAGGAGAGAAGGAAGAGATACGCGTCCGAGTTCACACACCTGTGTAGGTACTTCATGGATTTCTATCTCGCGTTACACCTCGGACACGGCTCGAATACTCGTCATGTGTACTCAGCAAACGAGCGGAGCCTCGCAGATTTACACACCGGTACACGAAGCTGTCTTGATCATTAGCCTTTAAACTTTTTTTTTTCAGCGACAGAAGAAACCTGTAGTTTAAACTGGCCGATCAGAGCTTAGATTTCTTGATAATTTGACGTACGTTTCATCTCTACGCGCATAACTTTCCAATATCATTGCGTCTTACTTAGAAATATTGAATTCTTAGAAATATTGAAACTACGTATTATATGTCTATTATGTAATTTTTCTAAAAATACAACTTTTCAATTCTCATATTTTCAATCATCGTATTTTCTATTACAAATTAGAAGCGATTAAAACGGCAGATGGACTTGGATGAAGAAACAATGGCAGATGCCAAGGACTCGGAGTCTCCTTGACAGCTTTGCAGAGCCTAGACAATTACTCTAGCGGGCAACCGTCATGAGGGCATTAATGTCCAGAGACTCACGCGTTATCCATACCTCTTCTTTACAGTTATGAGGAAGCGCGTCATGCGTCACGCATATTGTGCGAATTTGCACGCCTTCGCTAGTCCACTCGGCTGTCTTATTTATGCGCGTGCATAAGCGTCCGGATATTCTGTTACTGCTCCGCGATGTGCGCCATATGGTTATTGCGCACGAGACTCTTACGTTGTCACCAGGGTCGACAGGGAAGAGCATCTCTCGCTCTTGGTGTAACACGGCGAGCTATCGTTGCGACCGTAAAATGATCCCTAGTACTGTTATAAATTACAAGATAATACGTTTTAAAAGATACGTATCAAACGAAAGTCACGAGTCAGCCGAAAATTTAATTCATTTATAGGTTTCATCACTTTCTTAGAAAATCAAAAAAATTAATTTTAAAGCTTATAAAAAATATACAAGATTATTTAATTCCGGATTAAATTTTTGTAATTCTTAAAGGAATAAATTAAATTTAAAAATCATGTAATATGAGAAGATTAGATTTATTTAGTGAGAGAATATAGCCAACAAGAATTGACAATAAAAGTTACAAATTACTTTAGAAACAAAATAAAAATAAAATCGAAAAAATAAAATAGAAATAAAATAAAATAAAAATTAAAAAAAATCTGGAATCATGTTAAACAAGTCGAACGGAAATTAGAAATAAAACCTTGTTTAAAATTTTATTTTCCGACTTGTCTAACATGATTGCGGATTTTTATTTTATTTCTAATTGTACTTTTATTCTCTTGACTCCTTTGAGCTATCTATTAAGTGTGGAAAAAAGTTCGTGGCGTTTTTTTAATGCCATCTAATGGGAAAAACGCCACGAACTTTTTCCCATACCTAATATTTAGCATTTCAATTCGGTCTCCACCTGAACTTTTTTGATCATGCTCAAAGATTAGGAATAGCATAAGAGTATGAATTTCTTCATAAATAAAGTAAAAAATCCATAATTATATTAGACAAGTCGAGAGACTGTTTAAACTGTAAATGAATTTTTATTTCTGACTTTTGTCAGACTTGCTTACAATTTTAACTTTTGACTTGTTCAACATGACTTCAAATTTTTATTTTGAAGGAAAATTTGTACTCTTACGCTTTTGATCCTTTTGACTATTGATTTACCATTTCGATTTAGTCTTTGAATTTCTGATCATGAAAGATTAGGATTGATATCGGAGTAATAATTTTACCAAGATGAGATTTAAAAAAATTTTCTCTGATGGCTCAAAATGTAGACAAAATTTAGAAACATCTAATTTTCCTGTTCAATTTAAACATAAAATGTATATAAAACTTTGTATTATATCGTACTCCTAACTAGCCGACTTTATTACAAATTATTTTAACCCTTTAATGCCACTGAGTATGGTATATCCAATTGTTTCTTTTACTTTATATGCTATAATTTTATTAATAAAGATATTTTTATTAATAATGATATTCTTGCTTGGTTCTGTTATATCCTTAATATCTAGTATTTTTTGATAAAAAAAAATCTATCAATATGTTCATTTTTGTGCGATATTTTTATACAATATCTAGTGTATATATGACAAAATATATAAAATAACACGAAAGAATTAATACGAAGAAAGTACTATTACGTTTTTTCTTTTTTATTTTAGATTTATTTAATTTTACAAGTTCTTATAGAAAAAAATCACTGTTGAATGCTTTGATTGCTGCGGTTAGATTCATAATAATATTGTGTGGAACAGATTCTCTCTTTCCGTTTCGCCGCAAAGTGATCATTCTCTCAATTCGATTCCACCAGATTTTCGTGTGAGAGAGACAAACCGCAACCGTACCGTAAAAGCTGCCACACCACTCGCGATCTTTTCCGCCACTCTGCTTTCAAAGTAGATCTATTTGTCGCAAGGACACCCACGGCCGCGAACAGCCTTGACTTTTACATACCTGCCCGCCGGATAGAGAAAGCGCGAACGCATATTTTCAGATGCCGCGTGTTTCACGCAACCACTTAGGATGCAATTTTCACGATAAAAACATTGCGTCTTCGTAATTTGTCTTTGAATCTTCGCATCTCCCATTGGAATGCTATAGACTCCGTATGATGAATCTAACTCGATTATAGCTGCAAACTTACAAGATGACTCGACTGCGACCTGAAAATTACCTTTCTGATCTTTATCGCAAAAGAAAGCTGCAAAATAGTTGTGTAAAACAGCTACATCAATAATAATTCTTGACAGCATATTACACTCATACATACGATTGCATAAGAAGCATTCAGTTTGTACAAAAAAGTCTGGTTTCATTAATTGGAATTCTGGTGGATTCAATAGAAAAAGTACACAGAAAGGACGATTTTACTGAAAGGTCTAAAATTTTGCTGAAAACAGATTTGAAAATAATTTTGTTTTAGATCATCAAAATAATTTTGTTGAAAATTCAAACTAGTTGTCAGAATATTAACATTTTTTGCTTGTCACTGTTTAGTTTCTAACATGATTAATAACTGAAGTATAAACATTAGACATATAGTTATAGTTAAATCTATCAAACATTCTAATCGAGATAATCAGAAATCCATACGATAATTAGAATTCTGATTCATATGATCAGAATTCGTTTTTGTATAATACTTCTCGTTAATGCAAGCAAAATATGCTTCTCGCATATCAGTGCAGTAAAGTTAAATTATACATTCGCACATTATACAAAAAATTCAATCCCTAAAAGATCGCAGCTTACCTACGAAATACGATATACTCTTCGACACATGAATTTTCGAAGGAAAATAGTTTGCAAAGGGTTAGTTAAGTCGGTGTGTGGACGCGTCTGTTCGCCAGCAGGCGAACGCGTTAAATCCCTTAATACATTACATCGGTAAAGACGTTTTTTCCTCTCGCCGTAGGCGAACCGTTATGTAACGCGACGTCATTGATATTAATGCGGATAATCCGGGCGGAATTATTAATTGGCATTATGAACATTTACATGTCGCACGGGGATTAAGCGTTCTCTCACGCCGCACCTATCCTCCGTTCGCACCGTAAACTTCGCGACAACTTTATTCGCGTAGTCACAATCTTTCGGTGCACTACAACGCATCGCGAGAAACGGCGGCGCGTAGTGTAATCCGACGTGCGGAATTATGCCGCGGTGCAGTTGCACCTCCTTTAGAGCACCTCGCGTGACCATTGTGCTAGGCGTAAATAATTTTAACGGATCTAATCCGATGATAATGAAATACGGCGTATCGGGAGAACCGCCGCGGCGCGCCGTTAATCGCGTTTGCGCGGACAGCGTCCTCACTATCGACGTTCGTTGTATTGAATAACGGTTGATTCGATCTGACAACGCGCAAGAAATATCGTTACGTATTAGAGCAATGTACGTGCCAAATCGCGAATAGTCCCAGCAATTCCGAACGAAGAAATACCTACATTTTGCGAGACGAATGTTTGTCGAGAATTGTTTTGTTCCGTTAGCTTCATTCAATAAAGACGCATTCTAAAAGATATAGGTGTGGATTTAACAGCACGCGGTGTCTACATAATTTTTATCGTGTTAGATCTGATTTTTCATTAACTGTGGTTAACTTGTAGTTTAGACTTAACTCCATTTAACTTAATGATAATGTAAACATTGTGTTTTTCTAATTATGATCAATCATTAAATTAATGATTTAGTAAATTTACTACAAAATCATCAATGTAATGATTAACCATTGATAGAAAAATACAATTTTTGCATTATCATCAGGTTGAATCTAACCATCAGTTAATTAGTAAAAACTAGGCTTTAGTAATACTAACATCAACATGATGTAGATTTTAACACCATAGGTTTTAAACCACACTATGTTGATGTTAATATTACCAAGAGATAAACCGAGGGTGATTTTATGTAGACATAGCATGGTGTTAAATCCACACTCATATATTTTTTAAAACATAATATCTCAAGTTATGGATCAATCAAATTATCAAATATCAACAATTAAATCCACCAATCGAAACTTCGATTCTCATTAAGTATTTCGAATTCGACTTAGGTGACACGCCAAGTTGCGTGTTACGCTCAGCTTTAACATCATTAGTCTCCAATGTTCTCTAATCTGTTTTCCTGCTGGCGACCGGACGGACACGCACCTTGCAAAATCTAAGAACTCATTCTAAGATAATAAAACCGTATAATATTTTATAAAAAAAAAAAAGTAAACTATTATAAAAATCGAATTAGAGAACTTTCTCGCGTGCATAAGTAACGATACACTTTCACATTAACCCTGTACAGATTAATTTTGTGCAGACTAAAAAGTTGACGATGTAAGAAAATCTTTTCCTGTTGATATATCTGAGATACTGGTAGAGATCACTATACGGTACAAATTGAGAGAAACAAATTCGCTCCAGAGGTGTAGAAAAAAAAATGAGGGACGAGACGGACGGTTTCACCGGAACTAGAGCCGGTCCAGTTCCTTCCGAGAACGGAAACTAGTCGAAACGAAACGCGCGTGGACTTGAGTGAGTGACGGGGCGCGTGTGAGTGACCGCTCGTACATTCACACGCGGTTCTCGCGTGGCAAGAACTTTCCAAGTGAAGCCGCAACGCGTGCCACAAACCGCGACTGCATTACATTCGCAAGGGCCTGTATTACGAGCGTCGACCTCAAAGAAAGATTAAATGATTTACATTCTTGATATTTTTTTGACGATTGATTAAAAGATTTAAGCTCAATTTTGGCGAATTTAAAATAAATATCGTTGTCTTACCTTAAAACTGTCACAATTCATTGTCAGAAAACGTAATTTTCGAGTTATGAGCTAAATAAACATCCTATCAATCACCAAAAAATCGAGAATTAACTTCAGAAAAAATTATCAAAATCATCACAACTCAAAAAGAATGGTTCAAAAAAATATCATCAAAATCGTTACAAATAAGATAATCATTACAGAAAAGATAATTGTTTTAAGAATTGCGAAACAAAAATGACAAAAATAAAATTTAATCAAAAATTAATATTAAGAATAATATATTCTTTTCGTCACATATTATTTGTATATATTAGTAAACAAGTCTCTGTCAAGAGAAAAAATAGTTTTTTATCTGGAACTTTAAAATTTGATTTTTTTTAATTGTATCACTTTTGAAGTAAGAAAATAATTTTTTGCGACAAACAATTATTTGAGATAAGAATATATTAAACAAAATATATTAAACAAAAATGTGTCTCGATAGCTACTTCGTAAAAAGACGTTATTTATCAATGTCATTAAAACTTGATTAATCATCCTTCCAGCAAAATAATCCATAATTCTTATAATAGTAACTTTCTCGTCATGATTATATTCGATATCATTTTTATCTCGTAATATTTTTTTCTGTTGGATACTTCTTCATTAGTTTGCAGGTATTTCACACACACGTATCATGCTTCTTCACATGTCCAGAAAGTAATTCGTTTGGCCGACGAGAAAGTCTTTTAGCCGGTTCGATTAAGTCTTAATAGTATCGATACTGCAAGGCTTTCCTCTTAATTATGACCCAGATCACCGATGACTGGAGGCCATTTTGAGTTAAAAAAGCGGTTGTTGACGACCCAGCAAGTATAAAAAAATTAAAAGCAAAAATGCTCGCAAACGTTTCGCAGAAAAACTCGTCTCGATTTCAGCAACTAATTGACATGCAAACG
>Ga0157364_1001750_pt1 | contig 19046 bp, 8 predicted proteins | sample AttsexASBM2_FD_111476 | JGI IMG/M metagenome (GOLD analysis project Ga0157364, IMG submission 111476) | Fungus gardens microbial communities from leaf cutter ant in Ribeirão Preto, State of São Paulo, Brazil - Atta sexdens ASBM2 | ecosystem: Host-associated > Fungi > Mycelium > Unclassified ...
CACACACATAAACAAACACAAACATACGTAAACACAAACAAAAACAAAAACAAAAGATCATTCACGCATACACACACACACACACACACACACACACACACACACACACATGTATATAAAGTGAATATTAGGAATTGCACAAAAGCATCACAAGGCCGAACAATAGACAAAGTGATACATATCCTGATAAGAATCGTAATTCGTCCCTCATATTGTCATGCCAACACGCTTGACTGTGTTGATAGATCGAGTACCATTTCAATCATTCGCTTTGAAAACGATTTCCAAGTACCTCTTCACGGGCATAGATAAAATTTCACGAAGGCACATGCTTTACAGGCTAGTTATCACGTTGAGCCATTGCGCATGATGGCGCATAAAAGACGTAAAACTAAATGAAATGTAGAATGGAACTCGATTATATCAGCGTTCTCTACTATGAGAGCATACAATCTCGAATTTGCATCTTTTAATTTTAAAGCATTGAATGATAGTAGCAAAAACAGTCTGATGCAATTAACAGAATTATATTTCGATCTTTTTCGCCAACTTAGAATCCTATTTTGCATGGATAATCGGAATTGATTCTTCGTATCAATTTAGCGTTTCAAGCATTTCGAGTAGCTGCCGAAGTGCCATCGCCGACTGTGTAAATTCCCTCGTCTGTGCAACTGTGCCGTATTTACGACGTTATGTCCGAATTGATTTGTCAGAGGGACGGGTGGGACTGAAGAGTGGCACCTAAGCAAGAGAGTGTGTCGAAGGGTCGTCTATACGGTTAAATCTCCTATACGATAGGAGTTCCAAAGGGAGTTGGCGGTAGCGCACGGTTTGCGACTCCGAGAGGACTTCAAAATCGAGCAGCTTCCCGCGGGAGTTTGGCCCTCAGCCCCTCCATGTTCTCTCCTCCGTATCTATACCGTCGTTTACCCCTGCTGTGAAGCTTCAGCAGACGAGCGTGTACACGAACATGTGGACTCATCATCATCAGCGTGCTGCGATATTCGAATGTACTGACCATCATACGCGGACCCCACACAGCCACATCTTTCCTTTTTGCTCTCATTAAGCTCGTTCCTTCGTGAGCTCAGCCGCCAATCATTTCGTCCGTACCCTGCGTTCACTAACTGAGTGTAGCCTAATTACGAATGTCCGGAGGGTTCGATTCATCTTTGATGGAACGAAGGCCCTTCTTACCCTTTCCTTGTACTATTATGTTACGATAAATACTTACATAGAAACACATTTCGAAACTCGGTCTGAGTCATCTTTCGATACCATTTCGAAAACATTGCATTATATGCCAATATTCCAAAAATGCAATATTAGTAACCAAACCCTGGCTGTTTTTATATTTTTCTAGGCAAGGGATATAATAAATATACATCCTTTTTACAATCTACTTTGTATTTATTAATAATAAACGACCATAGAAGGAGTATTTTATGAAAAATGATACATGCATCTGAAATGTAATATTATAATAAAAATGACGGATTATACAGTTATTACAGTTGAGTGGAAATAATATCTTGAGAAACAGTGCAATATTCTCGATTAATTTAACGATATCTGAAAATTAATAATCATATCTCATCTAAGAAATCGAAACGAAGGCAAGGCATACGCATAGATCGTTTTATTCCCTAAACATATCGTCGTCGTTTGGCAGCGGAAGGCCATCTGGCGATTCTCTAACACCCACGAGCGGCTCATCGAAACCCTCGCGGGGTCTAATGATGTATAACGTAGCATTCGTTCACACTGACCATAGTTGTTACATTTACTCACTATATTCGTAAGTTGGGGTCAAGCGTACGGTATCGTTGATCCCGCGTACAACAGAGCTCATTCGGTCTCCGAAAATCGCTGACCCTCGCCCTTGATAATGCAATTATCGTTAGCGTTTGAGTTTAGAGAGCTTCACATATGTGCGTTCAATGATATTTCACCGAATTTGTCGTATTTTCTCAGCAACAAAAGTACTTCTTTTTCGGAAAAAGTTCGCGATATGTATTTATATTTATAAGCATATAAAAATGCTATTATTGAAGTAGCAACTGTAATATCAGTATAAAATGGTTTATATAATACATATGTATATTTTTGATTGATAAATCCAGAATATAGTCATGTTCGTAAAATATTTTGGTTGTATTTATTCATAAAATTTAGATGCATTATATATTTCTGTACTTGACACAGAATGCTTTTCAGCAAGAGACATAGATGACATAGTCATTACATCCTTGTTGTTTGTAAATATAATATTAAACGAAAATGACATGATCACTGTATTACACTGTGTTACTTGCTGGAAAGTACCAATAATCAGTCGAAGCTCTTGTTTTGTGCTCATGTGTGTAAATGTAGGAAATAATATTTCGTTTCTCTTGAAACTCTAAAAAAAAATAAAATAAATGTCTTGATTCTTTATATGAAAGCATTCGCAATCGATTTCTATGATATTGACGCTTTCTAAAATAGCCGTTACTAAATCGTATTAATTTATCGTTTCCATGTTTATATTTTTGGAAACGGAAAAAGTACATTATGAGCATTTTAAAACAGACAAGATTTTAGATACATCTCCCATTTATGTAGAACGATATTCATAGTGAAGTTATGTATCTGTTTCTGTCTAACGTTTGATTTTCTTTGCAAACCGCTTGGCCGCAATTTTCAAGCTTCAACAACTTACGTCACGTGGAATTCATGTCATTAAAAACAACGATAGTATTCTCAGATTGAATTCATGGGAGTTGGCAATATGGAGTCGCGATAGAGATTCGTGGAATAAAACGGCGAGATGAGAGAGGAGCTTCAGTATGTAACTCGACCACGTGTTTTTAATAATTGATAATCTACGTAGACGTTTGTGAGAACTTGATCAGTTGTAGGTCCTGGAACTGTGGCATAATCGTTCCATTCTTTTTCATGGTTAAACATTACGTCGAATCGATGTATAATCTGAGTAAATGTTATACAATCATCTCATTAATATTTATTTCAAATGAACAAAAAATATGTTAATTTTTACAATCTGCAATAGATTAGCTAACAAACTATATTCTCTAATAATTATAAAAATATTAAAATGTAAAATGTAAACGTGTCAATAGATTATTACATGAAACCCAGATGTGAATGAAAAGATAATAATAATAATAAGTTATTTCTAATGTAATTATATTTAAAGTAAATACAAATAAAATTTTATACATATTTTTAAAGAAATCAGAATCATGAAATTAGCAATATATAAAAGTTTCTTAAAGTATTATTATAGAATATTTTAAAACAGGCCTGACTAATTTGAGGAGTCAAAATGCAAAGCCATCGACTATCAAAATATTTATCAAAATATCTATCAAAATATCAATGTGGGTAAAATTTCGAAAATTGTAAAGTGTTGATATGGGTCTGAGCGACGCTTATCAACACTTTTTTACAGTCCATGATCCATAAAATTTTACAAATGTTTTTGCGTTGATGTAAGTTTTGCGTTTTGGCTTCGGAACTAAAATTGGACAGGCCTATCTTAAAAATATAAGAAAGATTAATTTGATTCATAGTAGATAAACATAGTAGATTAACTGAAAATCAACAAAGGACAATTTTGAAAAAATTATCTATATATATGGATTAATGTTAAAAGTAAATAATTTTATTTTTTGTAAACAAACAAATCCTATCGAATTAACGTTACTCTTGAATTAGATAGCAACGGTGATCGGTTAAAAGTTGTTAGACAGTACAATTGCGACGATGGTGAGCTTAAGCCCTTTCCACTGCTCGGTTGTCGTTAGTAATCGTTTTAATAGATGGACTATCGAGAAAGTTAAAATTGACTCCACGGAAAGTGGTTGCCGTTAATCTCTTTTTCGAGCTTCTGTCATGGAATGAGATTTGTGTCGATGAGCTAAGAGTCTGCGTGCAAGGGGAAGTATTAGGTATGAGCAGATCTATACACACGTACACGCACACCAAATCACGCAAGGACATGCGTGGATGGACTAACATACACGTATTGATGACGTGTAGCAGATATCGATGTGTGGTTTATGTGTGCCCATGCGAGTCGACAGGGTAGAGAGGTAGATTTAGGGTGGTAGACGAAACTTCTCCGCAGCCATTAGCCGCACACTCGCAAAGCCTCTATAACACGATTCATACATTTTCCTGGAGAATGAAAAACAGTATAGGTTTGGAAACAGTAAATCCAATCCTGAAACAATGACGGCAGTGGCTGTCTGCTAAGTCACCAATCCTCTTACGTTTCTACCGGAAGATACTTCTTTTTACGTGCATTACTCTTTCATTATTTTTTATCAATAATGTTTGCTTGTTGTTTATCTATAATTTATTTAATCACGTCAATTTTAATTAAAATTCGTATCTTTTATATTCTTGTCTCTTCTAAGTTTTTTAAACTTTTATTTGCATTGATTAAAAATACAATTAAATCATATAGGAACTTCCAGTACTATTAGGTATCGAAAGTTGCACGTGTTCAATATACTTTGCTTGTAGGAAGTAATAATCAATATATCAAAGTTATAACTTTATCAAAAATACATATCACCCGTATCACGTCGATGCCCCACTGGAGATCAAGGCAACATATTAAAAAAGTTTTCCTCATACAGCAGACTAGTTGATGTCTCCATTCAATACGCTTGCAACGATAATTCGCACGTTCGCGTGTATGTTAAGCGAGGACGGTAGTATGGGGAACTAATTCCATGAGTTTATCTGTCTGCCGCAGTTCCAAACGTTCGAATCGCGAGCATGCAGTAGCCTTTGTAGGGATAGATTGTAGTAGCAACGGCACAAGCTGTAACTCAACGAGGTGCACACGAAGATTTCAGGCCACTTTGCGTTCTTTCACACACAGTTTCTGTTTCTTTCTGACGGTGGAGACATAGGAGGAGACTTCGGTTAACGGTCATGCGGGACAACGGAGAAAGCATGGAGTGTGAGAAATCGATGAATGCGATCGAGAGGTAGCCGCGAGAGGCTAAAACAAAATCGCAGACAATTCCTTGGCCGTCTGTGTTGCGTTTCTCTCACTCTTGCCATTTCTTCCTTTCGTTCTTTCGTTTCTTCTCCCCCCCCCTCTCTCTCTCTCTCTCTCTCTCTCACAGCAACTCCATCGAGTAATGGAGGTGGATAAGCTGTAGGAGGAAACGACAGGGATTCTCTCGCCTTCACTCTCACTCTTTCTTTTACTCTCTCACTTCCACTCTCCCATGTATATATGCTTGTACATATAGCTATAAGCACCTATACATAGAGATATTCCTATCCTGCGCATCGCGGATCCCTCCATCTCCGCGCCTTCCCACTTGTACTCCCTCGCAAATCCCCTCTAGCATCCCTTTACGGATCCTGCCTTCGTTGGCTCCTAATTAAACATCCAACTCGCTCGAATCCCAAGTCGACTGGGCCGTCGATGTTCCGATATTAGTGCTCCGCTTCGCCGTCGTTTGCCCTCTCCTCCCACTGTCATGCATCTACCCGCGTTTACTTTTATCTCGCACCTTTCTCCACATCCCTCGTCGTTCCTGGATCTTCTTCCCCCCCTATAAAATCCCTATTCGTGTGCACAATGTAAGCCACGCTGTACGCCTTATAAACAGATTTCGACAAAGAAAAAGGAACAAATCGAGAATCGATAGCTACTCATATAGTTCGAGAAGATTTCAGAGTTCATCCGGATTTATTGTGAAAAGAAATAACAGTCTATTATTGAAAAAAACATTAATTTTCTCATTCCTAAATTTTATGATTAATTTCAAATTAAACAATTATCGAAAAACTTTATTTGCTTGTAACAACAATGTAAGGAACAATCTATGCGATTCGTATACATTACATATTTTTACGTATAGTAATTACGTTTCTCTTTTTACACAACAAGTACACTAATATAAACAACATTAAATTAACTAAATTATCTTTATCGTTAGATCTAAAATAATAATTATTAAGAAATATTATTGTCATGTTTGTTAAAATTACATTTATTTTCCGGCATTAGTCTCCATACAATCCTATTGACAAAACGAAACTTTCAATCTTCTTCATGAAGTCAAATACGTTTGTAGTATGGTACATACGTAAGATTCCTTACCACCCCCCTTCGTCGCTAAATGCGCTGCGCGAATGAAACATTCGGTGCATTATCAACAGCGAGGTAAGGATATACGCATGACAATGCAACGGCATGTACTTTGTCTGTGGTATTCGGTATACGTATACACGATAATGTAAAGTATACCTCTGGGATACCTTGCTCGAAACTGTCCAGAGTCCAAATCCACGTTATCCGGGGTTACCAGCAACAACGATGGCAGCAGCCACAAGCAGCAGCAGAAACAGCAGCACGCCAAGCATCTCAAACACGATCTTGTATTCCAAGCTGGTTGCACTGCTGGCAGCGCCTACGAGCGAGAGAATAGTCATTAACTAAATAACAGCCTGATCTCTAGCATCCACGTTCTCTCTCTGTCTCCCTTGACCCTACCCCACCCTACAGCCTTATTCTCATGCCCGTTCCACGCCATCCCTCTGATCTCGCGGAGGAGAAAGGAATGGAGGTTGAAAGGAAAGGAAAAGAGAAACGCGATCCACCTAGTCAGCCAACCAGACAGGAAACCACCCACCATCGCCAACACTACCACCATCTCCGCCGCCGCCACCAACGGTCGTCCGTTCGCGAACCATCGGCTGGATGTTATCACCCGCCAAACGTTTTACAGCCAACGGCGCTTTTGCAGTTCTCAAATGACTTTTTTATTGAGCTTAAATCGATATACTCGGCATTCTTCGCTTCGTCGCACCATCAGCTATGGCAGTTGTAACGACAATTTCGCGATCACGATCATCATACGCGTGTTAATCGTATCTAATGTTTCTTCATCGTGTTCAAAGTTCCCGTGTTATCTTAATACGATACCACGAGTAATCAAATACGAATTAAAGGTTTATATAATGACTGCGTCTCTACATAATGCGCATATCATTTTATTCTTGTTTAATACTCTGCGAATAACAAAGAAAAAATAAAACCTCATACACATTATGCGTGTGCAACTGAATGCAGCCATTATTATCAAATTACTGTCGCATTTAACATATGACATTATTTTAGTATAGATATGAAACTTTAAAGTTAATTCAGTAGAATAAAAGCTGAAAACATTTTCAAAATCTGTTTATTAATTATATGTACATTATACAAAAATATTATAATTATATAATTTTCTTGCATATGTTATATATTTGTAATAATAGCTAATATACATTTATCATTTAAAGCAAAATTTTGTTTCGGATACATTTTTATATTTTTGTCATAAATTTAATATACACAAACTTATTTTAATCTGTTTAGTTTTATTAAAAACTTGTGTATGTACTTCTTGTTTATAAGACCGATCAAGGGGATCTGATGTCTACAATAACATTTCATAGGAAAATGTCAATGCATGACAAGTTTGCGTTTAGTGCAACATCACATATGGCAATAGCTAGCTGAGTACTGCTCAGCATTATACCTTTACGTGTCGTACGTCTACGAGCGCTAAGCTCTCCGTAGTAACGTGAGAAGTAGCGTTGGACGTTGTCGAATGAGGTGAAGAAGTAAAGAAAAAGCGCTAGAAGATATGGCCGGAGAAGAAAATACTGGCAGGCCGGCATGGCACAATGGCAGAGTTGCGCACGTTGACAATAAACACGTGCCAGTCATGTTTTTCTTCCATTTGCTTCCTCATAAATCCGACATAAAAGCCAGTAGATAAACAGTTAAAGTCTAGGCGCGCACGTTGACTCGATCCTCTCTTCTTCCTTGATGCTGCAAAGTACGAATTTCAGGACCGAAGTGCCACTTTCAATGTATAATAAGAAATCTTTTTCTATATAATTCAAATAGCTTTTATATTATTTATTTGCTGACTCATTTTCATTGTTCTTAAACTGAATTGTTAACTAAATATTCCAATTAAAATTATATATATTGACGTTTAAGCTCAACAATAAGTTGGCGTAAAAAAGTAAAAATAAAGAAAATATATCAACTTATTTTATCTATTTTCCGATCAAAATCGTGTTCCCATTTCGATTAAAATTGTATGATATATCATTACAATCTTATATAATATATACATATTCGAAAAGTTCTCCAAAATGCAGAGCGATGAAATAAATAGTTTGCTGTTGAAAATGGGAGGTAAATCGAACAATTTTACGGCGGATAATTCAGGATGGATTCAGTCCAAATACATGTATTCCCGAGTGCACAAACGCGTACACAGACACAAGTGCCGAGACGAGTCATTTGGGTGATGTAGGCAGATCGAATGTTCTTCAACTAGTCAGACTTGAAAAGAGTAGGAGAAGGAAGGAAGAAAAACGAAAGAGAGAGCGAATTGAGGGAGAAAGTGCAAGCGAGAGAAGGAGCCAGACCGCGTGGGGTCGACAAGAGCCAGGGAATTCGCGGCGTATTTCCGCAGTACGGATTCACGGAGCGTTATGATTTGTACTCGCTCAGGCTTCCGTCAATAATTTTACGGAAAATTTAACTCTAAACTTTCCACCAGCGTGTTTCACTCCTCCTACCTGCGTTGCTTCTCTTCACCCTTCGCCATACCCCCAATAATTCTCCGTGGACGATTCTCAACACTCGCGCGTTACGCAAAAACTTTCGGTTCATCTACTCCCCCTCGTCGTGTTCCCCCCCATGTTCATTCGTTCGGATAACTGAAATGTAATTGCTTCTGTAAGAATATCTTCACTATTGTCGAGTTTTATGCTCGATTAATTACTGTTCTGTTAGTGATTTTAAAACAATTGGCGATTGATAAGCGGATCACATGCGTAGAGTGGCGTCTACAATGAAATTTTAAGCCGTAAAACTTAACCTTTGAACTCTAATGGGCCTTCTACAATAAGCTATTAGTCATCAAAATTATCAAATCAGAAGTCAAAAGCTAAAAATTGACCACTATGATTGGTCAATTTTTAGTTTGACTTATTGTAGAAGGCTCATCAGTCATAAGAAATTGACTAATTATAATCGAATGTGAGAAGAATACTTGATTATGATTGGTCAATTTCTTATGGCTTAATGTTTAAAATTTAATTTTACACCTTAAAATCTCATTGTAAACGTCGCTTAAAGAATGATACAGTATAATACTTAATAGATCTGTTTTTTATCGATGAACTGATACACACCAGTGCAATAAGTTGAAGTATAAATACTTATATATAATTTGTTTCATTTTAGCTTATTGCACCAGAAAGTTCTTCGATAAAGAAGAACAGACCTAGAATATTATATTATATATTGTATATATATATATATATATGTATATATATATATATATATATATATATATATATATTTTACATATAATAATAAATGATATTAGACTGCATGTGAATATACAATTAAGATAAGAAGGTTTTATCAACCTGAGTTAAATTTTAGTGCTTAAATAATATTTGGTGTAAATTTATATATATATTCAGTTCTAAATTGCGCGAAATAATTCTCAGTTTTGAACATTTAAACTAAAACAATTAAACTGCACTCTGGATTGTAATATCACAAACAGAATTTCGCAATTTAATGCTAATAAGCATCTTAAAAAGTTATAAATTTATTGCGAAAAATATTGTCTTTATTAGGATTTGATAATATTATATAGTGGTTATCGTATATAAAAATATTTTTAGATGATTAAATAGAATCACAATAAACTACATAAATATATATTTTGGAAGCGACATTGCGAGAAACGTTTTTCAATGCTATAAACATTTCAAATGTTGACGTGTGATGCTATATATCGCAAATACTGCAGTTCACGAATACAGTAATTTATAAAGACCGTTGCATGTTGTATTAAATATTTTCGCGCAGCTATCGAATTACTGAGAGGCATTATTGATGCTTCTACCAACTTATCAATAGCATTAATTTATCTCTGCGTTTATTGGAGTGTCGTATGTAAAATCAAATATTAACGAACGAGTTGAAAATAACATAGGAAGAGTAACTCGCAAATTGGACTTCTTTCTGTCATTTTGTTAATAGTAAATTTGTTAATAGTAAACTGATTTCAAAACTAATCGATTCGACAGCTTTCCAAAAATGTTCGAATGTGTTACAGAGTCACAAATAACTCACATAATTGTATAATGATGAAATATATATTATAAAAATGTGTATTAATTAGAGTTGATTTGTTACACTTTACATCAAAATATATTTTTCATACAAATTATTTACAAATCAAAATGAATCACAAGTTAAAGGCTGATATATCAAAATTTAATATAAAAACTAAAAACCTTATACATAATAGAATCGAATCATAAGTCAAAAGAGAAAAGTATATATAATTAGCATATGTAATTTCTCTCTGTATATGCAGTGTTAAAAATATGAATGAAATTTAATAATATTGATACGTTTAAGATATCTTTAATTTCATGACATTACATTAAATTTAATGTAATGTCATGAAATCTCTAATTGAAAAGTATATTTGTGTAGGTATATGAAATTTAGTATACTTTCTATAAAATTTTACGTGGATTTGCATGAAATTTAATGCACATGTTTATTACATTTAAGAGTACTGTAACTTAGTTTTCAGTTAAATCATTCATTACTTTTCAGTTACCTGCTTGAGCACAAGCTTCTATTATAAGTTATTTAAAATTCAACAGTGATTAAGAAATTTCAACAGTGTACTACATTATTGCTTCTTTTACATATAAATGAAGTTTATGAACAAAATTGAAAATAATAAATGATTTAATTAACTGAAAATTAAGTTACAGTATGTTACTTAAATGTAACGAATGTATATTAAATTTTATAAATTTTCATGAAAAATACATTAAATTTCATATATATGTACACAAATATATTTTTCAGTTATAAATACATTTTAATGTCATCAAATTAAGTTCAAATTGTGTAACTTGAAAGTATATTAAATTTCATGAAATTTTTAACAGTGATGTCACTCTAACTTATACTATCTCACTCTATACAATTAATTAAAGTTATAAAGTGAAAATATTTTAGTTAAAATAAGATAAAATATATACAGGGAAAAAAAAAATATATATATATATATATATATATATCCTGTCTTTGTAGGATTTTGACAAAATTGCTCGTTGTCAGATTCTGATACAAGACAAGAACATCCGTTTTTCCATACCTCAGAACTTTTTGTAATGTTCATCTTTTTCTGTCATGTAAAAAGAAAAAGAAAAAAGATAAAACATGCAAGAAGTTTAGTCTTGGAATATGGAAAAAGAATAGGCCTATAAAGTCTTTAATAAAAACTAGAAACTCTAGTGTCGATTTTCATCAATATAGATTGACTTTAATCTTGATTCAGCTTACTCTTCATCTTTTTCTAATTCTCTTATAATCATTTTGATTTATAAATTATTTATATGAAAATTGTACTCCGATATAGTCAGGAAATGATAAAGAGTAAATTGAAGTTAATCTATCCCAGATTAAAGTTAATCTATTATACATTGAGAGAAAGGCATAAAATGTAGTCATCTGGTAAGAAAATAAAATAGAAGAAGGATGGCGATTAAGGGAAAAATAGAATAGACAGTACAGCGAGGAAGAAATGGATCGACGACAGAAGCGTTTATTGTGCGCTAACTGCATTCAACGCCGATCGTGCTTCGCGCTATAGATAGACATGTGCAATGTCGGCACGCATCACGCACGAAAGCGATGAAGAATAGTAACGAGTAGCGACAATCTAGTTACGGTCGTTTATCGCGATGTCCGATAGCGTCATTAAACGCACCGATCCTGTTTTGCCGAATCTCGGATTTGCCGCGAACAATCGTAAGAAAAGGAAAACGGATGCGGTAAAAAAGAACGGAAGGGAGAAGAAAAGCGGCAAGCACGATTCAAGCGAAATCGGGAACGAGTCGCCAGTGAACACGAGAGTGCGACACGACGAAGGGACAGCAGAACGGGAAGGGAGCAGTGACACTTAACTCTGTCTGAATCCGGCCACGTGCATTGTTCGCCGCTAATTTTAGTGCTCGCTGTCGCTTTGTCCAACGCTTCTATAGGCGGATCGAGAAGATTCGAATGCTCTCTATATTTCCCTCTCCGTCTTATTTACCTTCGCGCTTCTTTTTCTGCTTTCATCGAGACGCAATGAGAAAAAATAGTCTCTTAGCGAAATCGAAAGGATCTTCTGGTGGAAGTTTCGTCGAAGAAGACGACATGATTTACACGCGTAGCAAAAACTGCTTCCAGTTAAGATGCTATGCCACTTATAACGGAAATGTGCAATTTGCATTCTATATCATACTTTTATATAATACTATTATCATACTTTTATATAATAACTTCTGTATAATACAAGTATTGAATTAACATATCACACAGAAAATATTATTTTAGAATAATTTTCTACGTGATGTGTAATTAATTCTAAATTCTAATTGATTATAAACGACACGTCTATGTGATACAAGGATTAACGATTTCTTACTTGCGTTAATTACTGATGACACGTATTTTCACCGTCCATTTATCGCTAAATATGCTTGTTATCTCATGTTGACTTTGGACGCAATCTTCATGTGAAGTAAATGAAGTTCAAACATCCACATTCAATTCTCTATGTGACACAAGAAATAGGTGAACATTTGATAAACGGACAATATTAATTTTAGTACTTAATAGTACTTAATAGTTTATATAGAGTATGCAATTTAACCGTGTTTAATACGGACGAATTATGTAAGAATTATCTGACAACGAATTATCTGACATATTAAATTACGTTACATTCAAAACGTATTTGAAATTTGTCAAAGAATGTCCAACATAGGTACCTTATATATCTCAGACATTAAGTACGAAGAGAATCCCCTAGAATTACATCAAACGGTTAAGAAAGATAGAGAAGAATCACCCTTATACCCATCGATCTTTCCCCTCTGGCCTCTTTACACTTCTGTTGCACATTGTTTTTCATCGACTCGATAGGCAATCACATAAATAAGTCAGCGGCGAATGGGGCACCGGTGAGGCGACCGGGCAATTTCGTATTCACGGTCTGCAGGGAAAACGGAGAACGGAGAAACACACAGAGGCCGATTGCGCGGTGGCCCTATCAAACCATATTCAAACCCTCCCGGATAACGGAAATCTCCGCTGTCCGAGAATTCGAACGATAAAAAAAAAGTTCTCTCCTTCCCCCCCCCCCTCCTTCTTCTTCTCCTCCTTCTCCTTCCTCCTTGAGGGAGAAAGAATGTTCGGGTATAGAGAAATAACCAGCAAACCGTGAATTATCGGCCTTCGTTACATATTCCTTTTTATGTGTTCTTTGCCATAAACGGGGAAAAGGTGACGGTAGACAGTAGCAGCCTAGGGGCTACCTAGGCAAAGAGCGGAGGGAGTTAGCCGCGACGTTTTTGCATGGGCCAGGGGGCTCCCCCGAGGGTCATCACTCGCACTTCAGGGACAGTCAGTGTCCAGTTGTCCCGGCAGCCCCGTGTCCACCCCATCGCCTCCGCCATTCGATCCGTTCGAGTCAGCCTGACAACTGATATTGCGTGATCTATGGCCTCGAGCATTGCACGCTTGGGACAAAACTGACCTGTTCTCGCGCTTTCTCCCTCCAGTACGTCAGTTTGTCCGAGCTACCTCCCTCCATCTCTCTCTCTCTCTCTCTCTCTCTCTCTTTCTCTCTCTCTCTCTCTCGCGAACTGCTTTTTCTCTTTCTTGCTTCGAGCGCGGGAGCGAGTTCTCTCCTCGTCGTTTTTACCCTCTATCCTTCCGTCCAAGTTTCTACCCTTCGCGAAGAAGGGTCGCGAAGCGACTATGTATATGCATGGGACCGACCATGTGAGCGTGCTCATGTATTTGAGGTGTGCAGCGGCGAAAAAAGCAAGTAACAAAGTAATAGATGTCCTCGGACCCTTTGCGAGACCACAGTGTCCACTTCGTCAATAAAAAATCACGGTATAATAGAAAAAGAACTCGCGCAAACACCCTCGTCGTTGTAGGCCCCATGAGATACGTCGGCGACTCCCCTGGAATCTGCGTGCGCCCGTGAAATATTTATAAGAGTATTCTGATGCAGCAAGAAAGCAATGTATGTAGCTTAGAAGCTTTGATTGAAGAATTAAATTTCTTCGGTACACCGTCTTTCATATCTTACCAGCAATTCGATTCTAATCAGATCAAACCTTTTTTTAACAATCAATGATCATCACAAATATATTTTTTCTATATTTTTATAAGATATTATATAAAAAAATAATAATATTTTATATATAAGTAAAAAAATTAAAATTTTATTAAAAATGTTTAATCAGTTTTATATTTTTTTAAAGGCTTAAAAAATTATTTTATACATTAAAAAAAAAACCTAAATATTTACAAAATTTTAATGAATAAAATGGTATATATTTATTAAATTTTCACAAAATATCTTGCATATATTTTATAATTTTCTATGTAATTTTTCAAATATTATTATTGTATTCTTATCCTTTTATTACGCAAATATTGTATTTTAATATCTAGAATTTAATATCTAGATTTTTAGTAAATTATGGAAAATGAAAATAAAAAAAAGAGAGAGAGGACTCGTTTTTGGTTAAGAATAAAAATGATAGTCGAGTCCGGCTTACAGTCGAAGAGTCGAGAAGGTATGTGAGCGGTCAGTATGCCGTAGGGAGCCACAGACTACAATATATCTTATAATATTACGTACGATAGGTTAGCAATGAAAACTAAGTGCATATGAGAATCCATGGGGTTATAAGATTGTGAAAGATGGCGAATAAAACTAGTTTTGTATGTTCTGAAACCGAAAACATAAAGTGGCAATTTTATGATCAAAATGACAATTTATTTTATTTTTAATAAAAATAAGATAATTTTAAAAAAACAAAGAAAAAAGAGAACTACGAGCCAAAAATTATTATATAAAAAAGAGAACAGGATAAGAAGAAAGTATAAAAAAACAAAAAGAAAATGAAAATGTTTTAAGTTGAAATTTTAATAAAGAATGCTAGCAATAGACATTTCGATCGCGATCGGATTATTCTCAATAATAAAAACATACATAATAAATAGCGGTTGGAAAATAAACAAAACATAATACAATAAATATTTCGCTCTCTAAGGCAAAACGCTGATAATATAAAAATAATTATCGTAACATTACAATTAAAATGTATAACGGAAAGGACGCGAATGAACTATTTGCAGTCAATTATTATATGCTTCTTGTGTCAATTAAATAAAAGAAATGAGAATCTTTCGATTATAAGTGAGCAGAGAACGCAAACATGAATATGACCTTGTAGAAAACATGTAATATAAATGAAAATATAGCACAAGATTGAAATAAAATAACTGGATGTAAATTATAATGTAACAGATTTTTTAATGTTAGAAAACGAGATGACTTAAAAACTAGCAGACAATGTAATATGTGAGATAATATTTAGCAAAATTAGTGAAGGTTAAGATTGCAAAAAATTTTTTTATCTCTATATTAACTGGAAAGTTTTTTTATTTTAGATATAGTAACAGCTGAATTGCATATCTTTAATGTAACATACCTTAAGTCAAAAGTTGAAATAAAAGGAATTTCGGATACACATCGTGCGTTAAACTTAGAGTCAATGCGAAAAGAAGTGAAAATATCTTGTCTTCCCCGATGTTCAAGACAAAATGAAATTACGAAAATGACATTCGAAGGAAAGAAGATAAGAGTTAGTTAGAAAATAGGAGGAGAAAAATAAGAGGGGATAGAAATGTGGATGAAATTATGGAAGGAATAATAAAGACAAGAAGAAATTAAGAAGGAGAAAGAAATTGAATAATAGGTAGATAGGATTCAGGCAAAGATTCTAAGGCGTTTTGTCTATTTAGGTCTTGCTTTTGTTTTTTTATGTGTATCATTTCGGATATTAATCTCTTATTATATGAAGATTCGCTGTCCAATATCTTCACTTTATTCCATTTAAAATTATAATTGAAATTTATACGGTGATCAGAAATGACCGATGGAGAACCCGTTTTTTGTACTTTCTACTTATCTTGTTCTGATTTTTATATAATAATTTTTGGCTCGTAATCCTCTTTTTTCTTTGTTTTTCTGAAATTTATGAGCCTTATTACCAATCAGATAATATAATTTTAAAAGTTGGATAATAAAAAAATGATAGTATTCATGGAATACTATCATTTTTTATATTTAGAGATATATATACAATGCTAATCTATAAATAAATTAATAGTGGATGTTATTAGGCAAGTTGTAGGATCTGTTCCGTGGAATAGATAAAACGTTGAATTTTTTATGTACGATAAGATCTTGGAGATGCATTTTCATAACTAAATGCCTTTATTTATCAATAGGAGGGTGCGTAACGCATATGTTTTTGCTTGTCATCGCCTTATGGCAGACATGCTATGTTACAACAAACATATAGATGCGCTTTTACTTTTATGGAAATTTCGTGTCGTACTACGGAAGTCGTAAAGTATACGTTATATCGGACAAACGATGCCGGAAAGACGCGTAAACTGTATTAACATTTTTCAAACTGTATTAACAGTTTCAATCTTAATTTTGACTTTAACGAAAATTTTATTCTCATTTGCAGATGATTTTATAGAATTATTTATAATCTATTTCATATGTCATTTTTGTTTAATTATAAAGATCTATATTAGATCTTTTTTAGAGGTCTTTGTATAAATATATAATTAACTGTGTTGATATCATTCAATGACACATTTATTATTTTGTAAATACGTAATTTAATTTTTAATAAATTTGAGCAAAGTAATAATTTCTGTTTTTATTTCAGAAATTTTAAAGATAATTTTTCGTCTTCCAGATTATTTGATTTCAAATTTTTTTTTTATATTGTTATCTTATCATAATTTATAAATAATCCATAATATTCGACAGATTTGATTAATTCGAAAGCAATATTATTCCGTAACGGAGTAACAAAAAGATTATCGGCTGCAGAAGCAAGAGAGGCGATAGCAGATGACGGGGGTTAATTGAAGTATTTCTTATCTAAAAACTGGTGATCCCATACAGCCGCGAGCTAGAAGACCTTTGATCCGTTAAGGTCTGCTCGGGCGTGATTGCAGGGCTCTTGTCTTCTCTTATAATTGATATTGGCTCAGCGGTGGTGGTGTAGTGGCGGTTGGCCGTCCAAGAGCTACCCTGGACTATAGGATTCAGAAGTAAGGGATCGTAGGTGGGAGAGGGAGGGGAAGGTGATTTCGATGGTCATGGAAAGGCGTACTTGGCGGAAGGGACGACGGGACCAGCCACCAGCAGCTCTAATCCCCGATGGCCCCGTCTTCGAGAATAGTTGGTAATCCTATGGGATAGTTGGAGATCACCGAGTTACACTGGACACACTTGAGCGTCGGGGGAGTCTGCTAGACCCTTTATTGGCAAACGCTAAGGTGGATATCTAAAGAGAATTCGAACTTGAGGAACTCGATAGTTACACATCGGAGGAGTCGAACGCGAATTTCAAGTAAAGATGGATAAGAGAGGAGTGTAAGGCGAAGAGGATACCAGTTCGACGAAGGTGGAAACCGCTTAATGTTCCAAGTTCAAGCCGAATCTGACCCAAGACTTACAATTGTACGTTTAATGTGAGGTGCCTAAGGAATTAAGGGGAATGATAGTATTGCGAGAGTATAGTTTAATACAGATTACTGTGATGTACAGTACGTTTGATTATTACTAAATTATTTAAAATTATAATTATATTGATATATAATGTTTTACTGAAATTATACATTTTTTTCTTGATTAAACATTTTTCGATAGATCATTAGTTTTGTTAATATAGGCAAATAAAAATAATAAGATTTTAATGTACAATATTATTAAATTTCAAAAATGTTATCTCTTAAATTTTTAATATAAACCGTTAATTTTAATTATAAAAATTTTATTAAAATAAAATTTATTTAAATTAATATAATAAAATAATATTTACCTTTATGTTTAGATATAAATTAAAAATCTTTTAATTTTTATTATTATTATCACAGTACTTTGTTATACAAAGAATTTAATTTTAAAAATTGAGAAAAATAAAATAAAATAAAATAATTAAAATAAAATAATTAATTATATTTTTTTTCCTGATTGATTTTTCTAACATTTCTAAAATTGCTAATGTATAAATGAGCAAAAGGGTAGGATATTAATAATATTTACAAATAAATATCAAGTTATACGTAATATTTACGTATATTAAAATTTATCTAAATTATATTGTAAATATATTAAGCGTCTTTGTCGGGAGTTACTAACTTTCTTAGGATTTAGCTTTGTTAGGATTTACTACCTTTGTTTCCTTGGTTGTACGCCAAAACCACATTTCAGGTGCGGACTATTTAAAAGTCACAGTAAATAACTTGGCATTCTATGTACAATGGAACGCTTAAGTATTGGTCTTAGAGCAATGGAACAGAGAACTTTTCATGGTACTGCATGTCAGGAAACGGAATACTAAGTGCGCCATGCGTGTCAGATATTGAACACAAGCAACAAGCATTCCCTTTTTTCATTTAACATCAACATATCCGGTGGGTAGTTTGAAAACAGTTAGTCGATTGTCTAAAGATAGTGCGGTTGTCTACGAAGAAGAAAGGAGAGAAAAAGAAAGAAAAAAGTGTAAGTAATTTATTCATACTCCGCGAAACGTATACGTTTTCTGAAAACTCTCTCATACAATATGTGCAAGATTAAACTCTAATGACTATAAATTCTGATTACAAACTGTAATAATATTATCAATGTAATATTAGCGGATGTTTTAGTGTAGTATGTGGCTTTAATATTTAGCAGAGAGAAAAAGAGAGAGAGAGAGAGAGAGAGAGAGAGAGAGAGAGAGAGAGAGAGAGAGAGAGAGAGAGGAACAGAAAGAGAGAGAGAGAGCGAGCGGGGGGAATATGTCTCGAG
>Ga0157364_1001751_pt1 | contig 19046 bp, 14 predicted proteins | sample AttsexASBM2_FD_111476 | JGI IMG/M metagenome (GOLD analysis project Ga0157364, IMG submission 111476) | Fungus gardens microbial communities from leaf cutter ant in Ribeirão Preto, State of São Paulo, Brazil - Atta sexdens ASBM2 | ecosystem: Host-associated > Fungi > Mycelium > Unclassified ...
AGCAGGAGAAAATAAAAGATGTATGTAGTAGATTTCAAAATATTGCTTTTCCTAAAGTATCTAATACTTAGGAAAACGATAAACTGAAAAATAGAAATTAACAATCATTTTCTGCTGATTGTAAATGCAAACTTCCGCTAATCTTCATTGACTCCAAGAGAATCTGGTCATTACGGAGGAAAAAAGTAATGCAATCTCCGTTTCTCGCTGCTCGGGGATTTCTGCGCGTAAAGTTCACGCGAACTCGGCACTTGAATTACTAAGCAGCTTTCCAAGATGGTCCTGCGACTACATAGAGAGGAAAGAGAGAGAGAGAGAGAGAGAGAGAGAGAGAGAGAAAAGAAAACCCAACGGCGATTACGCGAAGAGAAAGTTGCCACGGCGAAAAGAACGAAACTCCGTTTCTTTGCTCTGTCGTCATCTTTCCTTCCCTCTTTCTCCTTTCCTCGTGGTCTATAATCGCGATAGATAGCAAGAAAGAAAGACAGTTCGAGAGGCGAAGGGAAGTGAGCGAGGGAACCGGTTTTCCTCTTCGTAAAGCGTGATGCGTTTGCAATGTTACACGAACGTTAAGTCCATCGCACACAAATTTGCATAAGAGCATAAATACAAGCGCGTAAGTGTCTGAACCAATGAGATGTCCGACATAAGTTGTTCCAAATAATAAAGTGGCATGTGTTTTGTCTTACTTGACAACTCTTTCGTGGCGCATTTACATTCTTAAGCAGATTATTATTTACACACAAGGTCAAACTTAATCCTTTTATTATTATTAAGCGGATAATAAAATTACTTCAAATCAGTTTTATCACTGCATTAATCCCAAGCAAATAACCTTGTAATACCTCATATATTTAGACAAGTAATAGGAAAAATGTCAGAGAGAATTGACTCATTAAAAATTAAAAATAGATTGATTCATTAAAATAAAAGAAAAAACAAAAATAAAATTATTTTAAAATAATTTAATTATTCTGCTTGTTAGCAGCAAAATTAGTCTAGCATCAGATAATACAGATGTTAAAAAAAAAAATCTCATAAGTCCAAATATGCTATATGTATGTAATAAATTTAATTATAATGGCAGGAGGCATAATTAGGACATATTTATATATGTTATAATATCTTGATAAATTGTTTTACGCTTCTTGTAATAAACATTGTCACAGCATTATAATATCTCATACGATCATTTAATTCATTGAAATTAATTCAAACAAATTTGTCATTTGTTATGTATAAAATGACTACGTAATATATCGTAATATTACGTACATGAAATATATAGTTATATTTAATTTCTAAAATTACAGTTTTATTTCCATTCGAGATTGACCGACGACCTGACCTTGTCATATGCAATCTGCTCTGCTTCGCGAAAGATACTCTAAATTGTCCGCTTTATTAATTTTGTAACCATTATAATATCACGTCATGTTACTCGCAAATACAGTTAATAATTAGCAACGAGTTCAACTCAACTAAATTACGCTATTAATATCACAAGTACCACGCGCGTATTTCGCGATTTAATTAAATGGGGTAGCAGATATATATATATATATAGTATTTAATCGAAATCTATTGTTCTTCTGCATGCATATGAGAATGTAATTATATTTGCAACATTAATTAACCTACCGATAGAAGCCATTTTATTTTTATATTAACCCGATCAGAATACGTTTCAAAAATATAATCAATTGGAAATTATATATAAGTTAAGATACAGAATATTTACTATGGAAAGTAAAATAAAAAGTTAAAAATAGGATATGTGTGATTTAAAAAATAGGATTATCACGAAATTATTTTCTCTTTCAATTCCCGTAAATATTTTAAATGAACCAAAATAAAAAGCCAAATTAAAATTATTTGAGTCGTTCTATTGACTATTTTTTTTCAACAGATGGGCAATTTTAATTACTATCTGTCACTGTTAACCATCAATAGAATGATAGTCGATATAAAGCTTCATCGTAAAACATTCCGCAAGATATACTCGGTAAAGTTCTCGCAAAAAATTCGCGAACAATGAGAAAATAATAACAGTGATCGTAGTTTTCTCTTAATCTTGGAAAAAGAGAAAAGTTGCGTCGATATTGGTGGCGCGTGGGCATCGCTATTTTTATTTGCCTAATCTTTCGCCTCACCACTATTATTCTCGCAAGGCTGTATCCATCACAGGAAGAAAATAAAAGAACGGTACGACGTGCTTTATTTAATTTGGCAAGATAAACGTTTATCGTGGATTTAGCTATTCCGTTACTGTTATATTTCCAGTCTTTATTGAGCCTTTCTTTTCGAGAGTTTTTTGTTTGCTAAATATCCGCACAGATAGCAGCCTGCGTATATGGTCCATTATATTCATGGAAAACCCGAGATTCGTTTGAATCACGACGCTACATTCTGCAACAGAAATGAAATAAAGAGAGAAAGAGATAGATGATTCACTGGAATTTAATCGCAATATTACAATATTCGAATTTTACGAAAGGATAGTCTCAGGATAGATTTTAATCACAATTTTGAGAAAATGTGCCAATAAGTTATTCTGTGACTTGAGATAAAATTCCAAATCCTAAAACTAAGAGGTAAAAATGGGTAATTGAATACATTTTCCTAATTATGTTAAAATTTAAAGTATAGCAATTTATTTAAAGTATAAAATAATTAAATTTATGTAATGTGTTTTTCAGGATCTGTCTTTATATTTGCGATAATACAATTGCGATGTATCCACTATTCTTCAGTAATTTTCTTTCTATAGGAAACTCGCCTGACGAGAAAGCTTTAAATATATTGAAACTGACACGACCTCGTTACCAAACTGCACCGCGTAGCACAGTGAAGAATTTAACGCGTACTATCACATCGCCGATATTCTCCATATTCTCGCCTCACGAACGATCCACCATGCATTTTCTCGAGAATTGGTTCAGCGTGCGCGAGCATGTTCGGGATTGCAGTGAAAATAAGTGGGCGTCCGCGCAAATACCGGAGCGCAACCGCATCGCATATTCATAGAATAAAACGCGAGTACCGAGAAAGACGCGTTGCGTAACCGTCGTTGAAAAGAAAGCTTAGAACCATGCATATTCCATACCGCGGCTGGATTTTCCCAGCCAAGGAGCAGGACAGACTTGAAGAAAAGCACATATACCATTCTTGTCGGCACCTTTTTCATAGTGTATCAGACTTGTGTCCTTGGGTCGAGTTCAAGGATACCGGAGCGCAACCGCACTTGAACGAATAATCGTAATTACGATGACTACATATTGATATCAATATTTATTTTAACGAGATTTCTGCAACTTGCTAACCAATCTCCATTTTCTAGGTAAATGATGATAGATAAATCAATATTATTAAAGATTTACGTGTTTTCTTCATCTCGTCGACAGTACGCCTCAAAGATTTCCGAGAACATCTCTTAAGAACTCTACTAAGAAACTCGGTCAATCTCGCGCTTCCTGTGAGATACAGCGAAATTATTCGAAAGGTCAACGCATGAATTATGCAACGGGAAGAATTTGTGTCGTGCACCGAGGATTTCCTAGGATCGAAGGTCTTCAATTGATCTTAGTCGACTGATAAAGAAAAAGAAGTAATCATTAATGTAGCTTATCTAAAAAGGTTTTGCCGAGCTAACGGTGTAAAAAGTGAATCGATTGATCGCTTACGAGAAATATTCCACGTGCCATCGTGGGAAAATATCGAGAAAATATATATCATTGATTCGAGCACATGCTTTACATAATTTATTAACGATCGCAGTATTAATTTTTCATGAGAAACAAAAATTTCTTCTTTAATTTTCTTTGTAGATATTTTTGAATAATAAAACCGAATAAAAATATAAAAAAAATTAAATAAGAAATAAGAGATTTTTTATTATAAACTATTCTGTACCTCCATGCCAAACATAAACAACAAAATTAATTAAATTCATACTTAAATAAATTGTAGATACTGCAGTTTGGTTTATTTAAAACTTATCGATAATCACGATATTTTTGTTAACAATAAACAAGTGAACAGTTTCTAAGTAGGCTGAAAAAAATTCATACTTGAAAGAAAGTCTATGAAATTTATAAATCATCCTATAAATTGGTTTTTATCCGCGATATCGTGAGACGATTGACATGCGAGATCGATCTCGGCGAAAAAGAGGCGCCACTCTAAATGGAGAGTAACAGCCAATACCGGACCCACGATCCGCTCCTTGACTCTCACTCAGGTAGGATTGCTCCTTTCCCTCCCTCACTTCGCATCTTTTCGCCAAACCTACATCTAACCGAATGCCGCATAAGGATTCATGGCGGACCTGACCATAAATCGAGGATAACGACTACTCCGTGTACGCGCCGCGAATACCGCCATTAAATGCCAGGAGAGCGTGCGAGCGTGCTAGCTCGTGTTCCGCAATTATTTCGCTGAAGGACGACCGCTTCTGGGTTCGCCGAAGGTCCTGCACGATGCAGGGACGCGACCGAGTTCGGTATCCCTTCAGAAAGAAGCGAAAAAAAGCGACACGCGAAGAAAAATGATATTTTCCACACACCTTACGTGAATTGCATAATGAGATTTACGTCTCGTTAAAAATCGCGATGAAGCAACATCGTACGGTCATTCATTTCCAAACAACTTTATATGATGCCAAATATAAATCAGGTTTAATCATTCTTTTCGCGTTTTGATTACGCGGATTTATGTCTTCATTAAGTTTATCTCGCTCCATAAAATTCGATCTACGTCAATGTCGAAATAAATGGTTCGTGCACGAAATGATGCTTTATATATACCTTCACGTAGGTGTATTCCTCTCGCAAGAAAACAAGAACTATAGATACTAATATCACTTTGTGATACATAGAATATTCAGAAACAGGTTTTGCTCATTTTTTATCAACATACCGACTTTGAAACAAGATACGTCCACTTTGTTAATAAAATAGGCGAGTTTTATCGCTCTTACTGAATTGCAAATATTTAAAAGTAGCCTCTGCTATCTGCAAACGTATTTTCTGCAACTTTCGAACGTTCAGCTACACGTACCACCGCTTGCCTTCGAAACGCGAGCTCTAATCTAATCTTGCCGCTTTGCAACGCTAAAAGAGAGAGAGATAAAAACCTCGCCGGGTTTTTCACAGAAACCTTACGCATCGGTTCGTTACACTATCACGTATTCACAAAGTAGTGACGGTGAGAGCGGGTGGAAATACCTCCGCGCGCGTTTTTTGACTGCAAGCCAAGGCAATCTTCTTTTTAATCGTAAGCTGCATCACCATCTGCTGCTACTGGTTGCCACACTGCACCGATATCCCTCTACTAGTCTACTGTTACGCACCCTCCTCTTCCTCCCTTCACCGCCATGATGAGGGTTGATGCACTTTAAATCCCCGGAGCTGTATTTGTTTCATGTCCTACCGAGCGCGCGCACTTAATTCGAGACCTCGAATGGGTCTCCATTCGACAACAATTGAAAGTCGATTGAATATCGCGGTAGGCGAGAGCGCGCGATATTCCTTTTCATATCGAAGCCCAGAGGGAAATACGTGATATAAATTCCGCCCCTTTCGACGGATGGACGGGCGGATGGACGAACGGATGAACGGACGAACGAACGAACGAACGAACGAATGAACGAAAGCGGGGGGGGTGATGCAAATGGGAGACGCGAGGGGGAGGGAGAAGGAGATGAATGCAGCCACGACGCGAAATGGGGTTTGTCGTCGTTTATTTTCCACGAACCGCGAGCACGGCCGCGCGCTCATAAAAGAACTCTCTTCTCTCCGCGTGCTTCCGAAGCTTTTCCCCGTAAAAGTTTTAATTTTCACCGACGCAACAGCGTGCCCGCGTGGATAAAAGTCCGACGTGGTGCTAGCTTTTCGAGCGTGACACTCTTCTCCTCCTCTTCCTCCTCCTCTCTCTCTCTTTCTTTTTTCACTGTGTATTTTACCGCTGGAACGTCAAACTTGTGGTGGGCTCGGTAAGATCGCTGTCAATAACATTACAGCAAGGGAAGATTTAATAAAAGAATTAAAGTGTCTCTCAATAATTTTTTTCGCTTGAGAAAATGATTGATTTTTCAAGGTTGAATGGTAGAGACTTAATAATGAAAAATCACTGACTCTCTAGGAAAAGTTCTACTGCTCGATTTTATTAATATGCTTTGGGAATTCAATAATTAATTAATAATAAATTTAATACGTAATAATTAATAACAATTAATAACAGTATTAATTTACTTGAAACTTTCAGAATACAACAATTAGTAATTAATAATTTATTTGATTTCAAATGAATTATTCGCTTTGTAAAGGTCATCATTAGAATAGAAACAATTGAGACATAAACGAATCTTTACTGTCTAACTATATATTTCTTCTCAAAAATAATAGAAAAATTTTTTCTAAAATAAATTTTTATATATATATGTAATTAATAATTATCAAATTTATTATTTGAATTCTTTCAAATCTCACTCATGTTTATATTATAGAATCGAAACGCTCAAAATAAGAAAGACATCAATCCAACATCTGATTGTTCACTAAATAATTGCGCCGTTTATCGTTACTGACCCTCATTAACCTATTATATTTATCTTTTTCGAGAGTTCTAATATAATTATTATTATTGTTTATATTATTCGTTTCAAGCAACCAAATACATTGTTATCGAAGCACATGCTTCACAGTAAACGTAATCAATTCTAGAAAAAAAAACCACGCATTGCGAGATATTTTTTTATCTGATAATTCGCCTTGCGCAATTAATGCGCAGCTAAGCGTATTATGAAAAAAAATTGTTCTTACGTAACATGTATCTACTAATATCCCTGATATCGCGTGATTCTTCCGCTCCTCGTTTTTCCGTGCGCCGCGACCTTGCGTCGAATACCCGCCATATTTTTCGCGGAATACACAGCTTTGAACGACGTACCTAGAGATTTAATCGAATCGCGGGAATATATAAAGAACGAAGCGCATTACCTGCAACGAACAATATTCTGCCTCCTTGTCTCCGTTACTGCGGTGAACGTGTAATCCGTTTTGGCAGGTGTAATCACCACGTCACAGAAAAAAAAAAAAAACGTGAGAACCCCCTGGAATTCTTATCGCCTGCACCACGCAACACCAACTTCGTGCCGTTCGCGAATCGCTCGAGATCGAGCGATGGCACTCGGAACACACGCGTTTCCGATAAAAGGACCAACCGGAAGCATTTGATTCGTGGCACGCGCGATCGTCTGCGAACGCGGATCGGCGGATACGAGGAAATGCCGTTAATGCCCCGGATCGGAGCGCGAACGCGTCGCGATCACTCCCGATTTGCAGATAATACTTGTGCGGCTATGTCGGGCCGGCGCGGCGACCGTCAAGCGCAGACACGAATGCTCGCGAATCCGTCCGAGAATCCACGAGATAGCACGAGCACGACCGAAGCGGGCAATCCGTGCGCGTCAGCCCGATCTTGAATCTTCTTTCGTCGGCGACGGATCGCAAAAAATCGCCAAGAGTCTTTATCGAGGGAAGGGACGCTCGTTGAGTGAAGCCTCCTCGTTCGTCTCCTTCGCTCGTAATTAAATGCTGGTGGCACCGTCAGCGAGACTTTTAACACCGTATACGACAGCCGCAAACGCGAGCAGGTAATGAACAAACAACGACTCTATTAACGACACGCGTGATTGCGTGATTCGTGATCCGCCAACCTGGCTGGAATTTCAACACTGCGCGAAATTATAAATGGCTGCGTTTTCATTAAACCGGTTCCTCTTGGCTTTCTAGATTAATTGGCTTTTTGCAGCGAGACGAAAGCGGCGCGTATGTTACCCCGAGTAATGAAAAACACGGATTGAATTAACAAAACGAACGTTTTCTTTGTCGCATCCGCATCGATTGCATCGATGATAACGCCAGGAAGGGGGAAGAGAACTGTGTCTCGCGAGAGTCGCACACGGTCGTGATTCTGCGCAGGATGCAGCGCGAATGTAATCGGCGATCGAGAATGATATATCACCAACTGTCATTAAAGTTTCTCACAGACAAACGTTGGCCTTGTGCTTTTAATAGAGTTTAAGAGACATTATTTTGTTACATTCAAAAGAAATTTACTAAATTAATATATATTTCTTTTTAGCACTAAGTAAACATTTATATGTAATAAATAAATATTTACTCTAAAAATGATAGCTAAATCAAATTAATGTTTTTGCATCAAATAAATATATACCTATGTTTACATTTAATAAACATTTATTTAAAACTACTCAACAATTATTTATTAAAAAAAAATTTTTTTTTTCAGTATACTGTTATATTTTTCTGTCACAGCTAATTAAAAATGTTATCATATTACTTAAAAATTCTTATGGAATTCAAAGCAGCTGAAGGCGAGATAATCGTAATTTCTTGTAATGCACAAACAATAAAAAATGCGGGAAGACAATCATATCAGATAAGTTAATATTAAATCATTATAATAGTAATATATACGTATGATTATTAAATAGCAGTGCTATGATATTTTCTGCTATGATGTTTTACATAAATTACCCCCAATATATATATATCCCCAACTTCCCTGCATTTTCTGTACGTCTTACATTATTCTCGATTTATTAAGCTAAAAATCAATATTTCCTATCATATATACATAGCTGTCAAGTGATAATAAAGGCATATAGGATGTAGAATACGTAGAATATGGAATAAGCAGATACTGTCCTTGCACAATACGCATACATTACTGCTGGATGCAAAACGTAATCAAGCCAGATGCAACGTAGACAACGGAATCCTCTCTGATTGGTACACTACTAATTGAATCGCATCGGACAGACCGTGTGTTCAGTTTTGCGACATCGGATGCTGCATCGAACACCTTGTAACGCTGTAACGCTGTAACCGATACCGTGAGCTTTACGAGCCGCGGTTGCAACGGGATATGCTCGTTTGCCATAACGTGGATAGTCAGATAGAGCGGTATCCGCTATCATGCTTTTCAGAAATCGACATTAACACGTGGTATCCCTTCGTAATGGCCGTGGCGGGCAACGCTTTTCCATTAATCGGACATAGTAATCCGGTAATACCGAGAACCAATTAATGTCGAATCGTTCCTAAATCGCGTATCGATGTCACGATATTACTGGCACAGCATCTAACCGTTAATATATTTTTTAACATAGTTGTAAATATATAAGATTAATAATTGACAAATGTTAATATTTGATATATCAATGAAAACGATGTGTACTAAATGTAACAAGGAATAAATTTGCATTCAAACAGACGACGACAATATATTCTTAGTTTATTGATCTTTGACTTTTGTGTGACTCAACTATTTTAATGATAAAATTTTCGTTTTAATGTTTGACGCGTTAATTTATTCTATATTATATATTAATTTATTCAATGAATTTTATATTAACACCGACAAAGTTTCAAAATTACGATCTCGTTCACGATTTACATTAACATTTCACTCACAATCAGGTTATGTAAACTATAATGAAGAGTCACTTCTGAATTATGTAGAAAAATGTTTCACTTGATAAATACAAAGAATATATTAATGGAAATAATTGTTACGTGTCACTTCTGAAAATAGTTTGAATAAAGTCGAAACGGTTTTTTTTTATTGTATAACTGTGAAGTTAAATTATTCTTTATTGGAAATTTTTTGCGCACTAATTACCGCACCCTCAATCGGGTTCTTTAATCTGTTCTTTAGAATTTTTATGCCAGTTTCCATCAATATAGATTAATTTTAATCTCGGTTCAACTTATTTTTCATTTTTTTCTAATTCTAAGAATTTGAATTAGAAAAAGATAAAGAGAAAGTATATTGAATCGAGATTAAGTTTAATCTTCATTGGAAACGGATAATCTTTGTTAATCTTCGTTTTGTCGCGTGGACGCTTCGCAGTTATTATACGTGATTGTTGCAAAATAAAAAAAGAGGTGCAAATGCGTGAGGCACACAATTGAACACGTCACGCATATGAGCTTCTCATCACGCGCATACACACATCGGGCTTGCGTGTCGAATTGGTCGATCGGCCTTGTCTCAGGCGAAGTTTCGTTTTCTACCAGCGTGAGCCCTATGAGAAAGTTTCGATGAACCGTAGTGGTATGCACTCTTCGACCTGCGAATCGAACGGCGAACAAGTAATAGTAATGGCTTGAACCCTTCTTTCGGGGGGAGCTTAAGTTCCGCAGAAGCGATTTTATGGCGGCGGCGGCGGCCACACTTCGTGACTCTGCACGGTGTAGGTATCTCTCTCGGTTTGCTATTCGTCCTCGTGCAGGTACACGACCCAGGATACCTAAGCAGCCTCTGATCGCGCGTCCTCGTGTTTCATCGCGCAAACCGGCCGGCGCGTAAAACCGGTTCCTCGAGGGCGTCCGCAGGCCCCATTTTCGCCGAACTGACCGCGGCACTGGATTCAGTCCGGACCCTTAAGAATTTTTGTTTCTCCAACGGTCGGATTCCGACCGCCCGCGATCCGATCGATCGTAATCCTGAAGTCGACAGTGGTGGCAGCAACGGCCGCGGAGAACCCACTGATCTTTCTCGATTGGAGGCGATTCGAGATACATTGTCGAGTTAGGGAAAGAGGATGAGGGTCCAGCGTTACCTGCGGCGATGGTCAGATTCGTGGTTCGTCGTCCGTGGGCAATTTTAACGATCATGTGGCCCATGTTTCTCTCTGTTATTTTCTACTGCCGACAGGGAATCTCTCTCTCGCTTCCCTTCCCAGAGTGCGTTAAACCCCGAGAAATGGGATAATTCGGTTTATATCTTTTTCTTTTTCTTTTTTTTTTATTTTTTACGATCGTTCATTGTTTCTACGTTACACGAAATTATCAGCTCGTCTCCCAGCTTCTCCAGCTGTTTTGCCAGCATGGAGTCTCCGCAACTTTTGTATAAGTAACGTAGGTTTTTGTAATAGTAACGTAGATTTTTTTAAACTACACTGTTGCATATCAAAGGAGCAATGGTAATTCAGTCTCTTGAGTCAAATAACATTTTGTTATTTTTAATTTCCATGTATCTCAAAATGTAAATCAAGCCATTTCTGTGATTAGTTTCAAAATAATTATCATCTATATTAACGTACGCATTTAGAAAATGCATTTAGATAAATTAAATTTAAGTCAAATTTAATATATTTTCTTGAGTTAAATTATTTAACTTTATTATTTCACAGTCAAATTAACGCTGTATGTTGAATAGTAGTAATGATCTATAGAAATGATTAAAAATAACTCAAATTGGATATAATTTAACAGTTATGATTGGATATATTGTAATTTAACAGTCATGAATTTAACAGTGTAGAAAAATATAGAAACTAAACTTCAAAATTATATTTTAATTATATATTGGGTTATCCGGAAAGTTCGTACCGCAAAAGATTTAAATTTAATAAAATTACTATACTAAAATTTAAATCTTCTGCGTTTCAATTTTCCTTCAAAATCGGCACGAACTTTCCGGACAACCCAATACAATTTTTATTTAAGATTTTATAACAAAATTTCAATATCGATATGAAATAACTGTACAGAGTGGAATTTTAATTTTATATTAACGTCAATTTCAAATGGCAAAAAACTATTTATTCGTCGCGAAATTAAATAAAAAACATATAATTCAAACCATCAGACTTAATAATAAGAGTCTTATAAATTCTATCATATCTAAAAATAATATCATATCCAAAGCAATTTTCATAATAATTTCCGAGACGCGTATAGACAATATTGGCAATTTCATATACGTCGGAAGGGATAACGAAGCGCGCACATGAAAAGGATAACTCAAAGAGACTCCGGAGGCTCAATTATCCGATTTTGATGATGTAGGAAAGCATGTCGATGATGAGAAGAGGAAGACGAGAGGAAGACGAGAAGAGATCCGACCCTTAGGTGTTTCCGAGGAGCCGACCATCCCCTCTTTTGGTCCCGCTCTTGGATCAACCCGGTCGAGTGGTAATTCTAGACCCCGGTCCCTGGTCAGCGAAGCTGGCATACCTCGTCAAGGTAACTCACTCGTTCCGTCCTGAAATTCCATCCACGGAGAAACACGTCGCGGCGTGAGGAGAAAGAAGAGAGGGAATCCGTGTGATGAGGAAGAAAGAGAATGAAATTTTTCTTCTTCTTCCTCCTACGTCCTCGTGGCTTGGGGAATTCTGGGTTAATGGCACCGCATTACGATCGCGTGACTTTACCATGAGATCCATGCGCGCGATCTGGATCACACTCGGTGGCGAAGGAGGAAGAGGAGAAGGCAAGAGTTAATGCGGTGAGATTCGAATCGATCTTGAATATAATACCTTCGCTCGGATACTCTGCATGTGAAACGGAGCGGATAGGGTTCGATCGGCTTGGCCGATTTGCTGAGGATGTAATTATGTTTTTCCGTGATACACGGTTATGTGTATCTGCGCGTGCGGCACGTGAGCCATCGACTTCGCCGTGGGTGAAGAACGAAGTCACGGGTTCTGTTTCGTACTGCTCGAAGGGACGAAGTAATACTTTTGCAAATATTTTAGTCTCAAGTTCTCCAAACGAAAGTTCAAAGGTAAAATCGATATAAACGGTATTGTTGCGACGTACATAATATAAGGAGCGTTCTATTTCAATCAATCTTCATTTCGTCGATTCGAGAAAGTAATTTATCTTTAATCGTAGTTTGCTGCATTGCTTCTATTCAACTTCCGAATGTTGAATGTTTCGTTAATCTCTGACTTGTGATTAATTCTTAATTGATGTCGTGCATCCATATCAAATTTCACTCACAGTACAGTAAAATTTATTAACTATACTGTAAAGCAAATCAACGCAAAACTGATTACTAGGTCCTATTATTAGTTTTAAATAAAAATAAATAAATGTTTAAAAATAAATAAATGAGTTTAAAAGATATAGATAATAAAAATGTTTTCAAGATAAATAAATTTCATTTTATTAGTCTTTGAAGAATAAGGGCCCATAATGTAACATTTTTGCACGATAATATAGTTAAGGATGAAAAAATGAACAGAAGCACTCTTCATTCCATTGCAATAATCAACACAAACATCTAACGAAGAAGATGTTAGCTTTATAGAGCACCTACCTTGTATATACTTTACTAACTGTGAGTCACTGCACTCTCACTGTTAAGAACCGTACCAGCGGCTTGGATTCAAGGCGGTTAAATCGAAAAGAAAATAAACGAACCATTACACGTACCAAGTGCATTTAGAAACACATCACTAAATCAAGCCCGATTGCTATCTTTATGACCGTTAAAATCCAGAGGTTCAGTTAGTGATTCACTTGTCATGATATTTTATCGAAATTTCGACGATTCGGATGCGTATTCGTGCCTGCATTTGAGTACCCAGATACGGAAATCAATTGATCGTTTGATAAATTTCTCGCAAGCTGATCTACAGTGACATGAACATCCGCATCGATGATCGACATTAGAGAGACGTAGAAAACGAGACATGGAAGTGACTACGGCGACGCGAACGAAACGAGGTCGATCCATGATTAATTATCTATTTTTGCGGGAAGCACGTCGACAACACGCTCAAATTGCATCGATCTCGCGGGGACACCGCGCGATCGTGTTTAATCTTATCACCGCACACGCGAGATATATGCCGGGAATACATTAAAACGATCCGTTTCTATATCGAAAAGTCGGAATTAAATTCATCCTGGCATATATCAATATTCATCTTAAATGTATGACATTCAAATTCAATTTTCTGATCTTCGGATAAATGTCGAGACGGTTTTGACACGCGGAATTATGCCGGTATAAATTATACGTTCGGCGCAATTAACCCGCTCTCAAACGGTCGCTCACATCTCCTGAAACGGAAATATCCATGACTATTTCTTAATGAAACGTTGTCGTGTAAACGAGAGATATGATATGTTAAATAATATCATGTTTACGCGAAGATATATGCGTTAAACACAGCATTTGAACGTGCGTCTCTGCGGATATGTATCCCGTTCGGTGCGCTTCGCCAATGATTACGCAAACCATCAAGATTATTGCCTGCGTCTCTACGAGGAAGGACATTCGAGACCAGGGTATGCCGGAGGCGATCATATTTCCCGCACGTGTACGCCAGACAACGAGGGCATGACTTTCCATCGCCCTGCGATGAACTGCCCCATGAGGCATTCTTCAAAATGGAAAGATGATAAGGACTTGACTTAAAGGGAAAGAAGAGCTTTTATTATTACAACACTTATTTTAGAACGTTCCTTACGTCTAATCTTATACAAGATGAATTAATAAATTTTCTAGCTATAATATTATTTATTTTTTATATTTTAATATCTTGATATTGAAGTATCCTTTTAATTCTAAAATGTTGCAATAATTATGCATCAATTAAATCTCTTAAATAAATAACCTAAATTACATTTAAATTCGATGAATCGATTTAATTTCTTGTGATTTTTAAATATCATACAATTTTCAACATTATATAAATTTTTAATAATTAACTTTAAAAAATAAATTTTGCTAAAGTCCATTTTTTCAGATCAAATTTTCTGGAAATATGTACTGTAATCTGATTGATATTCTTCAATGTATATCTAACAGCTATTCATGGAAGACAACAAATCATCTTCTCGGTTCCCCAGAGTAGACAAACAGCTCAGAACCGTTGCGAGATTTACGCAAGGCGTGCCATCAATGCGCGTCGATGGCTTGAATCGTGATTTTGTGTTTCTCTTTTTCCACGTGCTATGTTTATCCGCATAAAGCAGGCATAACAAACGAAAATAGCTGAGAAAATAACATGCTTCTCTATCGGCATGCATTCGTGTTCAATCATTGTCAGACGAGAATCATCATAAAGATGCCTTAATCACAAAAAGTGTTATTAATTAATTTGATTGCAATATTAAGTAGATAAAAAAAATCAAGAAGATATGTATATTAGAAGAAATATTGTAGCGAATCTTATATAAAAAAGATAAATAAAAAAAGAATGATCTTATATATATAATATGGTCTTATATATATATAAAAATGATTTTATATATGTAAAACATATAATTTATAATTTCATAATTTCAAATCTCTTTTAGGAGCTTCTTGGATAATTTTCTTGTACTGGATTTATTCTTGGAGCCATAAATTAATTTTATTTGTAGTTCTTATTTAAATTTAAATTTTTCAATCTGCAATATACTTGAATAGTTAAATTATTACAATTTTAGCATTACATTTCGCTGCCATAAACGTTGGATAAAATTTTAAATCTTCTTTCAAAAGAAATTAAATATTCATAAATTAAATATCCTTATAATTTCTTTTACTTACAAAAAATGACTTTATTTATATAGTATCGGACTTTGTACGATCTAGATTGGACTCATGACTCATACGACTTTTGTTTTTAAGAAAGTAATAGCGTGAACGGGATACCTTCGCACATCTCGTACGCATCTCGTTTCAAAGTCCACATTTGAACACACATCGCCTGTGAGTTCCATAGCCACATTTCTTCCAGATTCTTTTCCGTTTCTTTTTTTCCTTTGTCGAGTCAGAGAGGAAATAATTACGGTGCCCATTTAAAAACCGGTTTGACTCCAGTTTCTGTTCCTCCTCCCTTCGTCCCTCGCGAGTGCTCTTTGATGCAAGCCGCCGTACCAATGCGGAGAAATACAGAGAAGAAAGAAGCGGAGCGAATGAATAAACGAAGGGGAGAAAGAGAACTTATACAAAGTGCAAGAAGGAGACAGAGATCGACGAATAAAATCGCATAGGACACAAAGGCCGATAAGGGTGGAGAAGGGACTCGGAGTGCTATTAACGGGGAAGGGAGAAGCGCCGCTTCTAAATACGACCTACAGACTGAAGATAGAACTTGTCGAGGAATTGCCTGTCTTGAGAAATCCCAGCTCATCATGACTATTATCAATTTGCTCGTTCATCCTCCGATCGTTTCCCAAAAGGAAACATGTCGATTTGGAGCACAAATATGATTACTGTCACAATGAGTCAACAGACTAGAGTGATAATTCCTCAAGTGCTCAAAAGAGTCTGCACTGACCTCTCTTTCTCTTTTTAATAATATCGATTGGGAATAATTTTCAGTCTTCTCTTTCTTTTTCATAGCGAAGGTCTTCGACTCGTTAGAAAACACGAGCCGCACCATGTCGACTTTTCTTCTTTCGATTTTTTTCTCCCTTTTTTACGAGCGAGCGGGTGAGACAGGTAGGTAGGTAGATAAGTTTGACTTGCAAATCACTCCACGCGCGCTCGTTTTTTCGTCTCGGTCTGCCTCTTTTTCTTCTTCGCCTACGTACCATACGCGTGGAACGCAATTACCCTAATTGCCGGCATTCTAAGCACGTTGCGTAAGGGCGGTCGACCGGTCGGTTATTATCGGTAACTGCGAGTTACATCGTCAAATGAGCGCGTATACGGGGTGTTCAGACGCGTCAAAGATTCGAATAATTTGCCCTTGGCAAATATGTCGGAAGATCAACAATTCTCGGACTGTGCTCGATCAAAGAAAACACGGTAAACGAAAAGATGCAAAAAAGATGATAAGAACTTTGTTCTTCGTTTAATTTTTAAGTAAACTTTACTTAACAGAATCTTAATTTGGCATTTAGTTACAAAAATACAGTTTTCATCAAACTTTTAAAGAAAAATTTCAAATTTATTACATCATTTTTTATATATGTACTATATATAAATATAAATATATATATATATATATATATATATATATCAGATAAAGAATATAGAACACTGAAGAATTTTTTAATACAGAATTATTCTTTTTAAAATTAATATTAACAGATAATATTCGTCTAGCTTTTTTAGACAAATTTTTATTTGAATCAATAATATTATATATCGTATTATACTATTTCATCATTTATGTGACAAAACTTAAAATTTAATTTTTATTTAAAAATTAGAAGGAAACTCTATTGATTACCCTATATGTGTACAACTGATTTCTTCAAAGTTATAAACATATCTCACAGCCGTTAATTCACAGCAAAATCAGACAGGTGTCTCGAGGCTAGGTTCTCGTTTACTATATGGATCAATTCAGGAAAACGATTAATATACATCAATTATCATAGATATTATCATAGATATTATATACACACAAGAAATTCGCATAATAAGTGAGATAAAAACGACAAAAAGAGCGACTTGTAGACAAAATGGAAAAAAAATATAAAGTGATTTGCATTATGTAATCGCAAACTGTTCATCAACATTATTTCTGAAGTACATCTGATTCACAACTATTGCAAAGAGTCAACAAAAATAGGAAGTCACCCAATCCTGGTTTCCAGGTGGTTTAAACCGACGTATCGAAATCGTTATTGTCACTGTGAGTTACTTAACGATGGAACTAACGGTAAGATGACTGTTTCCATTTCAGGAATTCCAGAATTTCTATCTTTCTCCCACTTTAAATCAACGAAATTGTTAGGAATGAGACTGTCTACCATATCTTTCCCGAGAAAACTATTCCCAACTCCGAGATGAAACTTGTCACGATCTGATCCTGATTCCGATTCAAAAAAAATTCTCTCCGTAGTTATCTCGCTACTCGTGTTCAATTTTGTTTGTCGCGACTTTTCTGAAACTGTAAGATAAAAATAGAAGTATTAAACTTTATTTTAATTTTAACAAAAGTTTCCATAAAATTTATATTTATTTGAATCAATATTATTCTTTTATAATTTTTCTCTTATTTTATCCTTCTGTAAATCTTTTCTTGAAAGATTTTTGAATAAGAAACAGTTTTATTTAAAGAAATGTTTTTGACACATAATTTCAATCAGTGTTCGTTACTAATTGTTATTAATATTTTTGACTAATATTTTGATTAATATTTTTTAGTAAGTATTTAAATTTCTCAATAGTTTCCTCGTTGATCGAGACTAGGAATTAGTAACATTGCAAATATGGCATAATTTTTTTAACCTTGCTCGAAATGGTCGCGATGGGAAGCTGCGATCATACTGGGTACCGCCAAGGTCGACAGCTCTCGTTCAGCTGCATAGGTGGTGATAAAAACGGACTATTTACGAGTCGCTTGTTGAGGAGAGCTGCGATGAGAATTAACTGTTGCGTACACATCTCGGGAGAATGAGCTGAAGTAGAAAAGCAAGAAAGACAGAAACAGGGAGGCAGAGGGCGAATGGACATTAGGGTAGACGGATTACGGACCTGGCAAACTGCCACGCGGTATTTCAAGGGACTTGTTTCCAAAACCTGTTTCCGCCTGCGTTGTGGCCAGGCCGGTTCTTCCGAAGTGTGCGTGCATCAGCAGTGGTGTTTTCGCCGCGGGAAAAGCTCGCGATGTTAGAAATGGTGGTCGAGGGTCGTACTTAAACAGCCTTAAGTAGATTACACACTGTCGACCACGTTGAGATCGGTTTCAACGCATATTTTTCAACGTGACCTACTTCATCGCTTGTACAGGAATGCCATAAATACCGGATCAACGAGATACGAGTACTTTTTTATAGAAAATTAAAATATTCTTCCCTATAAATGGAGCGGACTTCTATAAAAACTTGATCGAACGCTGTCTATTTATGAATGTGATTTTGAAATTTCAGTTTTAATTGATGTAACATGATCAGATATCTATTTCTGTGATTTCTAAATTCTATTTAGTTTCCATGTTCTGTGCCACTCTGTTATCGATTTTTATGATTAAAAAAATTTGATTCAATATGATCATGATAGCAACGTGATATACAATGATATGGATGATGAAAGATTCATAAGGATCTTTTTTCTCAGACTTCAAAATAGACTTCAAAATTAAAATAATTCCTGTGTTATAATAAAATTCACTTTAAATTAATCAAGAAATAAGATAAGAAATAAGTTCCGTTACTCGTTCATTAGAAAAAAAAAAAAAAAAACCCCAAAGGAAAACGGGGGAGAGAAAAAAAGAAATACCATTCAGGGCAACTAGGGAGGGCGTGACGGGACCGGGGGAGAACGGCAAGTGA
>Ga0157364_1001753_pt1 | contig 19040 bp, 9 predicted proteins | sample AttsexASBM2_FD_111476 | JGI IMG/M metagenome (GOLD analysis project Ga0157364, IMG submission 111476) | Fungus gardens microbial communities from leaf cutter ant in Ribeirão Preto, State of São Paulo, Brazil - Atta sexdens ASBM2 | ecosystem: Host-associated > Fungi > Mycelium > Unclassified ...
ATGGCATTTTAGAAGGCTAAATGTTAACGCTTTAAAACCACAAAAAGGCGGGAAGATATATAAAATTTAAATTGTTATTTCGGTTGTATCAAATCTAAAGCTCAGAACTTTTTTGTACACCTATTATTTATGATAATCATAATGTATATGACACCATTTTTTTGTGTAAATTTTTTATAATATCATTGTATAAAAATGTTTTCATGATATTCATTTGACTATTTTTTATAGCTAAATTAGCATTTGGATAGGAAGAAACATGCGAGTTTATCGTGCTTCACCACTTTAAATGGACAATTGCACCTTTAATTACATTTTTTAATAGATCTACTTACTGTAATTTAGAATTAGATTTCATATTGATAAGCATTTAAAAAGAAGGATTGAAATATTTATGAGTTCGTTATTGTTATTGTTATTCACGAGAATAAAAACATTTATGTGCACTCGAATAGCTGATTTTGGCTCTGATTAGTTTTTTTATATATTTTTTATATATTTTATTGATTAATTCGTTTGAGTCTCTTTTCATTGGTGGTTTGCTTAATAATTTTATTTTCTTATTTTTTTATTTTTATTTTATAAGTGCTATTTTAAACGCATTTCCAAAGAGCAATTCAACAAAAACGAAAAAAAACTCCAACGACCATTTTACGACCAGTAATCAGCGAAAAGTTTGAACATTACATGAAACTTTATATATTTTATAATATATTATAGGACCATATATGTGTGATAAAACATATAAACAAAGAAATCAAAGCCTTAAACGGTCTAGCTGGATTTTAATACTTGTATGATTCTTAATGAAAGAATAAATTTATATATTATGTATGTAGTCCCCACAAACGCGCGCCGAAATAATTTTTCGATCTTAAAATGCTAACTCTACTAAACTACCACAGTAATATCACGAGTTAAATTGACTAGCAATTTTTTATGCTTATTCGCATCTTCAAAACGATCTTAATAATGTTGAATATATTAAAATATTAATCCCGGCCGAGGTAATATTTTTCGCAATAAAAATTAATTATTTACAGATTTTAATATATTATTCAATATTATTAAGATCATATATTTTATTTTGCAAACTCGGATTAAATTTGTATATTTCTGTTTCCTTTTTTAACAACGAATTTATTATTATAATTAGACTTATCTTTATGATATTATTATAATTAGACCCTTTGTGATAATATTATTATAGACTCTTTTTAAATTTCTTTGTGATATTATAGACTCTTGTGAAACATGATGTGATATTAGATACAATGATATGTCATGAAATTTTATTTTATTATGTCACAGACAAGTGCAATTCTTAAAATATAATTACATAAACAAAATAAAATTCAATTACGCTTTCTGTTTCCTTTTTGACAAATAAATTATATAAATTTTAGGTGAAACAATGCATTCAGTTTATTTTGCATCTATTGGAAATTTTCTTTATTGAAGTTGGATTATATTTTTATAAATTAAAGAAATAGTTCTATCTCAGAAAAAAAAATTTTTAGCTGCAATCACAAAATATTTTGTTAAACGCAACAAATCACAAGGACATCAAAATAATGTCAAAAGGAGTAGGAAATGATTATAATACTCAATTGTTTATCATGATTTCATCATTTCTGTCAATTTGACATAATTTTGACATAATCGTATCGTAATCGTATTTTGACACGTATCGTAATGGTACTTATTTTTCTATATACACAGTTAAAAAGTCACCTAAAAATTATTATCATGTCAATAATTTGTCATGAAATCATCATCATTAAAAATGTGAATGACATCATTATGATGGTTCCTAAAATGATTTTTTCTTGATGTCATTTTGATCTTATTATTTTGTGTTCTACCTGGGCATATGTAACCCAGGCATAACTATCTTTGAACAAGACTTTGTTTGTCAAAACGGAAAAATAAAAATGAGGAGAAATCTTTGAAGTTTATTATATTCGCTTTATCTTTGGCTGTACATATATTATATTAAAGCTCTATATATATTAAATTAATAAAATATATTTAAAAATGTAATCATAAAAATAAAATTTTTTGGAGTGTTCTTTTTCTCTCTCTTCTTCCTCTCACTAAGCACCTTATTTACTGATTAATTACTGAAGATTAATATTCTTATCTATGTTGCACACGTGCATGCATTCGTGCGTGTGTGTGAGCATGATCGATCGATTGGATAAAGCTATATATTTGCATTTATTAATTGGGGGTTTCAAATTGGGGAAATCTCTTAGAAATTTCGCATTTTAAAAGAACATTACAGGAACATTTCAGACATAAAGTTTTAATTAATGTAATTGCAGAAATATTATAATTGTAATATTTCAAAGAAGTGATGATACACAATTGAGACATTAGAAGATCCCTATAAAATAATTAAAACTTTTCGTGCTAGGAAATGTATAACAAGATCTGCATATTTAAGTACATTTACGTAAAATAATTCATGCAGTTACTGTCTTTTTTTTTGTGATAAAGAACATAAGGATGGAATAATGCTCGCCAAAGTTGCAAACACCAAGTGAAACGCATTCATGCACAGAAATAACAATTTAGCTGAAATATCAAACATTTGGCTGAAAACAGATCTGAAAATAATTTTATAGGACTAATAAAATCCAAATAATTAAATAAGAATCTCAAGCGTGATAAGCAATATTGTAAAAAGTTTTGACCTAGTAGTTTTAGTAACCAATCTGAGTATCCTAAGTAATTATTTTGAAAATCTAACATAATTATTTTCAGATCTGTATTTAGCTAAATTTTTAGATATTTCATGAGATTATGTTAAATTTAATTTACATGTACCAAACGATCCACTAAATTTTTTGTATTAATTTAATAAGATGCATATATATAAAATAGTACAAAATATGTATAACACATATTATTTTAAAAATTAACACAGAAAATGTAACACTAATAGGTATGGATATAATTGCAAATTATACAAATATATTTCTCTGTAAAATTAATATTTATAGTATATTTATTTACATGTTAATTAACACGTTTCAATAAAATTAACATTTACTATATATAAAATTAATATTATTATTTTATTAATATTATTAGTATTTTATTAATATTATATTATTTTAGAATTTTTAATGTACGTTATTTTTATGTTATGATGTTGTTCACTTACTCATAAATTAAGAAATGTTAAATATCAATTTAATATAAAATATTTACATAACAGAATCATATAAATTAATACTCGAATATGTGTTACAAATTTTTAACACAAAGTTTTAACAAGAATTGACTTTAACATAAATACAAAATATTTTTTATTATACATATATAACGTTAATGTGTAAAGAAACAAATAGCGTTTGCGCGAATTTTTTTTGACTTTTACAATTTTTGTTTGAAATATGACGAAATGTAATTAACCATTCTTTATTGACAGACTAGCGAACACTCGTTCATTCTTGCAAACACTGGTGCTGTCGACGTCGAATATACATGGCAGATAAACATGGATGAGCAGTATCCGGTGAGATCGATCGCAAATTATTCACGAGCTACATCAAGATCACGAAAGGACAATGTTCGATTTAAAGCTACTTCATTAACGTCTCAGGAATTATCTCATCAACGATATAATCCAAGTTTTGACAAGAGAGTAAAGTCAAATCGTCGACAGCTTCTGTCGTCTCGAGGTAACTCAATTTCCGTACTGATTTATGAGGAAGAAAAACGGATCATATCCGAATCATTAAAAAATAAATGTCTACAGACAATTTTATCGAGGTTAAACCAACTGTTCGCTGTCCATCCGATCTCTTCAGCAGCAGTGCCGGATTGACGGAACGAAGTAGCGATAGCTGGTTAGAGAGCGACGATTTACCTTTTGAAATTTATCCCGAGAAGGGAATTTTACTCCCGGGTGAATCTGTGGAATGCATCTTGAGGTTCTCTCCTATGGACGTGTTCGATTACAAAGCATATCTTGCATGCAAGTACGATTACAATTTGTTTATTTGATTCAATTTAATCATTTAATTTGATTTAATTTAATTAGTAATTAAATCTTAATAACATAATAGAACTTGTTCTAACTTGGCTCTGTAGAATACAAAGGAGCAAGAATGAGCACATTGATACACTAAAAATTATTTTAAAAAATTTAGAAATCGATTACAAATCATCTTTGAGACTATTTTAAACCGACTTTTTGTAAAAAAAAATCTTTTCTTTTTTACCTAAGGCTCAATTTTTTAGTGTATTGATATGCGTATCGCTCATCCCTAGGACAAGGAGCTTCTAGACTAGAGGAGCGGGGCACTCATAGACTTTTATACATTAGACCGCTAATTTCCTTATAGTTAAAAGTTACATGGAAAAAATACTTTTGCTTTGGAAGTATCTAAAAATTTAGCTAAATTCAAATCTGAAAATAAATTTTGTTGCATTATCATAATAACTATGTAGAGAACACATGATTGCTAAAATGTCAAAATCTTGTCCTACAATTACTCATTATGTATTATCTATTTAATTATTTTGAAGCTTCAAAATCATTATTAATCATTATTAAATCTAAATGTTCAGACTTGTTTTTATTACCTACTTAAATTTTTAGATATTTTATAATATTCTTTTCGAGTATGTACTATACAGGGTCCACTTAAATTGAACATCTTGAATATTTTATCTTTAATGATACAAAAAAATGTTTCAAACGAAAGTGGAATGGTTTCGAGGGGAACATATTTTGGTCATGTTTTTTTTCTAGATGGAGGCGTCAAAAAAATATAAAAGTCATCTCTACTTTTTAAAATAAAATTGAATGATTTTTTTTACACAATATAATTTCTCTAATTATTTTGCATATATAAGTATTAAGGTAGTCAAAAAACCAATAATTTACGAAATATTTTACACTTTATTCTGGCACATTGATATAAATAAGCTATTAATTTTTTGATAATCATACTTTAATACTTTTATGAATAGAATAATGAGATGAATCAGTGTGAATTAGTGTAAAGAAAACATATCATTGCTTAAAGCTTTTTAAAAAATATATAATGAATAATTTTTTTAATAAGCAACTATATGTTTTCTTTTCACCAACTGATTCATCTTATAATAAAGAATCTGTTCGTAAAAGTATTAAGGTACGATCATCAAAAAATTAATAGTTTACAAGTTATTTAACATTTTATGTCAATATATGTCAGAATAAAATATCTTGTCAACTATTGATTTTTTTATATTACCATTTTAATTTTTATATGCAGAATAATTAGCGAAATCATATTATTTAAAAAAAAAAATCATACAATTCCATTTAAAAAAAAGGTAACCTTCATATCTTTTTGACGCCTTCACCTAAAAAAAACCAACATGATCAAAATATGTTCTGCCCTTCCATTTTCATTTGGAACATTTTTTTATATCATCAAAAGTAAGTGAGATATTTCAGATGGTCGATTTAAGTGGACCATCCTGTACATGCGTAAAGGAGATGTATACTGCTATTGGCCGACGATGTAACAATAGAATAAACCACCATGGATCACGGATCATCGATCCATGTACCATGGATCATCGATTACCATGGTTTAACATAATCTAGAATGTTTAAATTAATACTACTGGTACAATACTGTTATTTCGTTGCCCATACTTTTTATCTAGATGGCAGTGATTAAATTCCATTGTCGAAAAACATCGATCATTAATGGTTTTCGTGATGCAATAGTAATTTTTTAACGACATAAAAATGTTTTAATATTGTTTTTGTAGTAGAAGATACATGTATGAAAATAAAGTGCAAGTTTCTGCATCTTTTCTCAATTTACTATGTTACAAGTAATAATCTATATTTATTTTTATAATAATTTTTAATTTATTAATAATATTTATTTTTTACAGTTTTTTTCTATTAAATATATAATTAAATGTATAATTGGGGTACCATACATTCATGGGCCATACATTCATGATGAAACGAGACAATACAGAAAATATATGTATTAAAAGGGCAATTTATACTTCTAAGTAATTAATTTCATTTTATTGTAATAATTTTTTTATTTTATATTAATGGTTATTTTTCATTTATTTTCTTATAACTTTCTATTTTATTTATTTTATTATTATATTATTTAATAATTGTTAATTGTAATTATATTTTATTGTATTAGTGACTATGCTAAGGATGTGCAAATTAATTGAAAATGCTTTCCAATTTTTGTCACTGTTATTTCTTGCATAATCCTATTATTTTGTGTGTGATTTATGGTATGGAGCGCCATAGATTATTTCTTAAAAAATGTTTTATTTTTTTCTTAAAAACTAATAAATATTTACTAAGTACACTTCTTAAATTTTAAAATGCATTATGCATTATATTTAATTATTAAAAAAAATGATACAAAAATTTTTATATTCAGATATAAGAGATTTAAGAGTTTGGGTTTTTGTGACTCATGATCTCCTCTATACATAAATAACATAAACACATTATGTTAATACTGGAATAGGGTAACTATCTCTATTAATGTGTCTTTTAGCCAATTTGTTTATTACTGAATTAATTGTTAAATATTGTAGCTTTAATTTTATCTGCTTGCAATCAATATTTTTCAACTATTTCTTTTTCTTATATTGTAACATTTTTTTAATTTAAAAAATATTAATACTTCATAATGTTTTTGACAAAAATAAAAAACATGTTTTTGTCCCTATTAGTGAGTCTTCCCGGCAGCAATAGCCCTATTAATGTGCCCCCAATGTGTGCCTATCCGCATTTAACTCATTTTAACATATAGTTACTGAAACAGATAATAAATTTCTGCTAATTATTTAAGCTCCATACAGAGCACATTAATAGAGACAGTTTAAAGCGACGTATAGGGTTGTCCGGAAAGTTCATGCCACAAAAGATTTAAATTTAAATGAAATTAAATGAAATTAAAAATTTTAATCTTCTGTGTTTCAATTTTCTTTCAAAATCGGCACGAACTTTCCGGACAACACAATATTACTGGATTCCAGAACTCAATAAAATAACTGATGTGACTTATTTAAAATAAAAAATATATTGGGAGTACAAATTAGTTCGGTCCATTTCCCTAAAGATAGCTCTAGCTTGTGAATGGTTCATAGTGACAGTTGATTTTGGCGATTTCAGAGAGGTTAAACATCTGCTAATAATATTCAGTTTATATCGCTTTGAATTTCATATAAAAACCTTGATTTTTACTGTGTTTGAAATGTCGAATTTTGTATTAACCAAGCACCATTTGCGGGAGATTTTGATTTTCTGCTTTAATTGGAAGAAAAGTGCGGCTGAAACCCATCGAATGCTTGTCGAAGTTTATGGTGACACTGCTTCAACTGATAAATCATGTAGGGAATGGTTTTGACGTTTCAAGGATAGAGATTTCATTGAAGACAAGCCTCGCTCTGGACAGCCAAAAAATTCGAAGACAAAGAATTAGATTTTACTCGAAGAAGATCAGAGGCAAACGCAAGAGGAGCTTGCAGAATCATTGGGGGTAACTCAACAAACCGTTTCTGTACGATTGAGAGCCATGGGAGTGATTCAAAAACAAGGAAATTGGGTGCCTTATGAACTGAAACCGAAAGACGATTCTTCACTTGCAAATAGCTGATTCAAAGACAATAGAGAAAAGGTTTTTTGCATCGGATTATGACTGGAGATGAGAAGTAGATATTCTACGACAATCCCATGAAGAAAAAATAGTACGCTAAGCCCGGTCAATCGTTGCCATCGATCTCAACATCAACCATCACGGTCGAACATTCATGGTTCGAAGATCATGTGTGCTCTGTATCTGGTGGGACCAAAAGGGTGTCTTGTTTACTATGAGCTGCTGAAACCTGGCGATTCCATTACGGGCGATCGATATCGGCAATTAATTCGTTTGAGCCATGCATTGCGAGAAAAACGACCGGAATACGAGCAAAGACATGATAAAGTTATTCTTCTTCATGACAACACTCGGCCTCATGTCGCTAAAGTTGTAAAAAAATATTTGGAAACGCTCAAATGGGATGTTTTATCATCATATTCTCCTTTTGATTGCTGATTGTTCCGAAGGATGCAGCAAGTCACCGGTTCACTTCTTTCGCAGAAATCGAAAATTGACTCCAAAATTGGATCGCCTCCAAAGACGAGTCATTTTTTCGAAAATTGCCTGAGAGATGGGAAAAAGTAGTAGGCAGCGATGAACAATACTTTAATTGATCTATTCATTCATTTTGTTTTGAAATAAATGCACAAAAAAACGGACCGAACTAATTTGTACTCCCAATAAAATAAGATAATAATCCAGTACTCCCAATAAAATAAATAATTCAGAAACTTATTTAAAGTATAAAATCGTGGGAGTCGGTAAAATCATTGATACGACTTATTTGAAATAAAAAATATAAAATAGGTAAAACTGATTTAAAATATTAAACAAAAAATAGGTCACGAGAAATTATTTAAAATATAAGAAGCCTTAAAATGCATTTATTTATTTAAAATAAAGAATAACTTTTATTTAAAATATAAAAATAACTTGCTTTATTTTAAATAAGTTTTTGAAAACTATTTCTTATTTTAAATAAAAAATAGATTTCGAAAAACTTATTTAAAATATAAAGTAAGGAATATGTATTTTAAATAAACGTTTCAAATAAAAAACATTTTTTAAGGATTTTGTTTATTTGAATATATAAATGTACATTTTTAAATATAATGTTCCAGTTTTGTTATAACTACAGTCTATAATTAATACTTAATAATATTAATTCTTTGCGAACCAGGTGAAAATTCAACATGGATCATATGTGGGTATATCTCATACTCCATACGTGCTTTATTTCGTCATAAACTATAATTTAATAACTATAATTACTCACTGTCATTTTCACTGACAGATCGATAACATAACTGACACAATTTATTTAAAATATAAAATATAAAATAAGTTCCAAAAACTTATTTAAAATATTAAATAAGAAATAAGTCAGAAGAAGTTATTTTAAATACTAAATAACTGTTTAATTTTTTCTTTATTTAAAATATATATTTTAAATAAATTTATTTGAAATAAAATCGAGCCCTGCTAGATTCACATAAATTCCTCATATCTTTCGAAAAATATTTAAAATACACTTATACTTAAAAAATAAAATATTATATTCGGTATCGTATACAGTACATTAATAATTTAACTTAAAAAAAATATTTTTTCTTATTATTCGCTAGCTTTCTTTATGACTTATCGAAATACAAAAGCACACTAATAGGGACAGGCACAGTAATTGGGACCCTATGTTAAAAAGTTCAACACAAACGATTAACAAGAATGTGAGTGAACATTGTGGTTTTAAATACAAATACAATCATACATAATCTTTTATCGTTTATTTTTTATCGTGTATATATGGTGTTTCTCTTGCTATGAATTTTACACATACTTTTCAGAGTCATGTATTTGAGCAAATTAACCGTTTAGTGCATAGTATAAATATTTGAAGCGTTTTTATGCTCAGTAGGTCCACAGAAAGTGCATCACTGGGAGGGGGGGGGGAGGGGACGTCCACGCTTACCGGATATACAAGATATACAAGTAAAGTGCTCCATGCGCCTTCTGCCCTTCTTCTTAGAATTCTCAAGTTAAGACTGTCCTTTTCCTTAATTATTTTATTCGATTGTTTTATTTAATATTTAATGTATATCTAGATCTTTTAATATGTATAATTATTTTATATTAAATATACAAATGGGATGGTGCGCGCCGGATATATATTCTTATCTCATCTATCGAACATATTTCAATAATAAAGATATTTCCAAAAATCAAAATAAAATAAATATATCCAGATTTTTTTATTATAAATAAATCCTTTAATATGCATAGTTATTTATTAAATATAAGTGGGATAGTACGCACACAGATACCGAATATAAGATATTTTCAAAAATCGAAATAAAAGAAATATATAAGCTACAACTTACTGGTAGAGTCACGATGTGAGATATCGTTTATTCAACGGGAAAGATTTATTGTATCCATAAATTCTTGGCATTGCCTGTATACGTGCGTTTCCGTTTGTCCGGTAAACAGAATGGAGAATCTCGAGCTACCAGAGTTGATTATTCCCATCATGGGAAGAAGTTTGTTGCCATACTGTCACTTCGACATACCGGAAAGTGACTATCTGTCCAGCGGTAGACGCGACATGAAACTGCCTGGACCCATCGGTTATCAACCGGATGATAAGTCTCTTCCGGAGAGCACGAGAGTGATTGAGCTCGACGTGATCGGAATCAGCGGGTCTCACTTAAAGTAAATGTTATGAGCATTTTTCAGCAATGTAACACAGTGAATTATTATATCCTTATTGCACATTAATATTAAACAAAGATGGGATAATTCACTAAAATATTGTGTTTTTGTTGAAAAATGTCTAATCAAAGAAGCACAAATACAAATACGTTATCACAAATTTCAGAAAATTCCGAATCATAAATCCGACATCAGATGATTATCATTTTATCTGGGAAGATCGTACTCATCACGTCGAAGACGAGATTCCAAAATTTCATTGTGCACTTCCGGAAGGAATCGCTGAAAGAGGAAAACAAGTCGACTTCGCATTTACGTTCCTCGCGGAAAATATCGGCACTTTCGAATCTTTTTGGTTGTTCCGTGTTGAAAAATATAATCTGGAATATCTCTTTTTATTCGTCGCGACGGTCAGAGAACCATCGATTTGCTGTCCTCGTGTCCATTTAAAAATGAGACCAACCGTAATAGGTAGATGAAGATACTAATAGAAAAATATACTTTCTAAATTCTTTGGAGTGGAATCTTACTTATTTTGAAAAAGAATGGCTTAATTTTCAATCTTTAAGAGTGATATCTTATTTTTCAAAGAGATTCACTTCAAAAGTTTTAGAGAGTTCCATACAATTATTATATATTAATATTTGTATTTTCTATAGGCGTTAATGTGCAAGAATCGATAAGCATCATCAATAAAGAGAAATTTCAGATTCCCTTTCAGATCACGCGGGACTCTTTATATTCTGAAGGATGTCTTCAATATTTGAAAATTACGCCCATAAATGGCATTTTGCCTGCAAAAGGCGAACAAATATTTTGGTAAACATAAAACAAGCAAGAGTTTTGAACATAAATTTTTTAGATGTTAATTAAATACTTTTTATTTATGTAGGGTCGAATATCAGCCTACACTTGTTGGCGAATTTCAATTTTCTGTAAAATGCATTATAAAAGGAATGAAGGCACCATTGACTATATTTATTACAACGATAACATACGATATTATTGTTTCGGTTACATATGTCGATCAGAACAGCCAGATAGTTCAATTAAATGAAGATAAAGAGAATATTATTGATTGTGGAAAAGTGCGTGTATAATAATTTGTTTTAACATTAAAAATAAATTTTGACAACATTAAGCATTTTTAATTTTTAGTTATTGTTAAAAGCGCCCATTACTATCGTGTTTGAAATAATAAACTCGAGCAAAATGACACTTTATTATTCTTGGGATCTTGGAATGACATCAGAAATAATTAGCAGAAATATATACACGATTGTAATGCCTCAAAAGCAGGACCATGTACTTAGCAAATCACGTTCCATCTGTTCTCTCATTGTTACAGCATTACAAAAGACGATGATAAAGAATCATCCTATTCTCTTGAAGGTAGCTTTATCGTTTAGTCAATATTGCCGTATGTTTTATGAGAAATATAAACGTAAACTTTGCAATCTGTATCCCTTTTCTTTATTCAGATTTCCAGAGGGCCGACCTATCGTCTAATCTTAAAAGCGACGGCAAACAAACCAATTCTAGAGTTTAGTTTTAATTATTACGACTTTGGACCTTGCTATATTCGAGATGTTTCTGCGACTCCTTATCACGTCGATTTACGCATTACGAATTCAGATGATGTTTCGTACATGTAAGTTGATTTAACGTACTTAAAGAAAATTAAAACATTAATTTTCGAACGAAACAATTCATTTTCTCAGACTGGAGTGCAAATTTGAAGAGAAACCACACATCTCTGTAAATCTGGACGCTCTTTCAGAGAAAATAGTCGCTCGATCAAGTATTATAATTCCGATAATATTTCGACCTTTGGAACAGGTGCACTATCACGATGATTTACATTTTATAATCAATTCGACGATCGAAAAAAAAATTACTATAACTGGCGAGGGAATTATATATAAGGTAATGAAAAATTAATCCAATATAGATTATGTCATTCATTAATATCTCATTAAATATTTGATGTCATCGTAATCAATGTAAAAATTTATTGTAAATTTTATCAGCAGAATTATTTTTACTTGTACTCTGTTATTTTTACTTGTACTCTGTTATGACAGATTCGTTTAGTAAATCCATGCGACAAATCGGTGAATCTTGGTAGCCTACCGATTAACAAAACAACAAGCAGAAAAGTGCCAGTGATCAATGATGGACGTGCTGCACTCGAATTAAAGTTCGATCTCATGAAGAATCTACCTGGATATGATCTATTTCATGAAAGAATTCAAAATTGTCCATTGATCAATCAGAAGAACTCCAAAATGGATCGCACTCAAGCTTCGATAACTGAAATAAAACGTTCGAATACCCTTGACGAAACTCTTCAGATGGAACCTAATTTGTCTCAAGTTCTGGAGATCGAGCCGACAGAATCAATCGTACTTCAGCCAGGGAAAATCGTGAATATTGTCGTAAAATACAAACCTATTCACAGGATGCACCCTTTTGTCGTTAAGGTGGCTTTTCAAACCAATTCTACGATCCAACCGTTATTTATCTTGCGCGGAAGCTGTATAGGCGCGGAATTCCATTTGAACAGGACTTATGTGCCTTTCGGTATCGTTGTTCAAGGTTGTCTCAGCGAAGCAAAGATAGTGTTATTGAATACGGGAGATATTGGTACCAGGTTAGTACCATAAATAAAAAATAAATAATGAATATAAGATTTTATATTAATCTGAAAAATCAGAAGATTTTGAAATATCTTTTGAAATTCTTAAAAATATGTTCTTTTTTTTAAACAAACGATTTAATTAAAACGATCTTTTATTGATCAAAGCTACATCATTAATCCTTAAATAAGTCAATGTGAATCATATATATATATATATATATATATATATATATATATATACTATTATACATATATGTTCATGCACATATCCAGCCGAGGTAATACTTTTCGCAATAAATTTTTTTAATAAATTTATTTTCAATTTTTCAGCAAATTAACATCTTTCCAATATGATGTCTGATCGAGCAGCGAATTATTAAAAATTGCTTATCAATTTAATTTAATTCGTGATTATTACAGTAGTTTAATTACGTTTATATATAAGTCCAGAAAACCAATTTGGCGCACAGTTCGAATGACTATAAATATGATATATGTATATGCATGTACATATATAGTATATATTGGGTTGTCCGGAAAGTTCGTGCCGATTTGGAAAATTGAAACGCAGAAGATTTAAATTTTTAATTTCATTTATTAAATTTAAATCTTTTACGGCGCGAACTTTCCGGACAACCCAATATATGATTCACATCGAATTATTTAAGCATTAAAGAGCTTCAATCGATATTCCAATTTATCGATTGTTCTCACATTTAAGATCTAAAATAATATTCTTATTGTATTGAGTTGTCTGAAAAGTTCGTGCTGCAAAAGATTTAAATTTAATAAATGTATATTAAAATTTAAATCTTCTGCATTTAAATTTTCCTTCAAAATCGGCACGAACTTTCCGGACCCAATATAAGCATTCTTTATTTTTTATTATATAATGATTCTTTTCTCCGGTATTTAAAAGGGAATTCTTGTTATTATGTAATTCACATTATTATGTTTTTATTAGTTTAATGTCAATAATGGCATATGATGATGTATGACATATCAATTTCCAGATTCAAGTGGAACACGTTGAAATTGCCCGAAGACTTTAACATTGCTCCTGCAACTGGCTATTGCTCTCCTGGTATGGACGTCAATTTTGTTGTCAGTTTCCAACCTACTCGGCATGATAGTTTGATCGAGGGCAATGTGAGCGTATACAACTTCTATCTTTATATCTATGCACAATGCTTGATTTTCGGCGAGAATCTCGTTCCTTATTCCTACAATATACGCCAAACATAAAAGTAGTTTAAGCAATACACTGTGCTTCTTGCCATATTTCTACATCATATTTAACTTTCTGAAAGACCTTTTCCCCTCAGAACTTAGAACTACAGAACTGTCATGTATGTGCTTGACATATATTCTAGAGTACTTGTCATATTTATTTAAAAAATTGTCTTAATATTCATTTCGATAAAATAACGGTATAATTATTATTTTAAAAAGATCTCTAATGTACATATATATACATATATATACAAATTCTATCATAATTTATATTATTATATTATAAATCTGATATTAATTTTAAACGCATGCAACAAATAATTGAAACTGTAATTGAGCATATGAGATATAATCATTTGATAAAAGATATAATTTATTATATTCTCAGGCAACGCTTGAGATTGAAAAATATAGAGATCTCGGCTTAAGAATTACTGGAGCTAGCTGCAAACTGCCTGATCCGATCGACACTCTGTTCTTCTCGTGTCGCGTTCGCGAGAAAATAATAAAGTCTCTGAACGTCGAAAACGATATCACAACTTTGAAACCGGAGGTCACCGGTGAATATTTTTTCATCGACGAGGTCTCATACGATCCTTTGAAAAAATCTACTACCTGTACAATCACCTATGTCCCTCTAGTCATGAATGGCGAGAATAATCTTCACGAAGTAATTAAAACAGAACTTGGTTAATTTCTTTTAAAATAATCATATAATTCCATAATAACATAAAACATTTATAATTTTAACGTAAAAATAACAGATCAAGAAATGTAATATTTCCATAAACTATTTCAGAGTACGTTGCTTCTAAAACTGCCGGATGACAAAGGTTCTTTAGTGTACTGTCTTCGAGGACTTAGTCTACCTCCACATGTTCTCCAAAGGATTACACGTCAATTTCCGGCAAAGACAAAATACACTGAATTATTACCTGTTTACAATTGGCTCAGTAAACAACAACGATTCGAATGCCAAATTGAGAATATGAACGGCAAAGAGCCCGTCGAGGTTTAAAAGATTTACGAGAGATTACAGAAGAACTGTGAAATAATTCTAAAATTTTTTTCTTAATTTGCTTTTTAGAATGTCGAAATGTTCACTTTTGTCGGCAACAGCAAGATAGACATTCCAGCAAACGGCCAACGAGATTATCGCGCAGAGTTTTATTCCTACAAAGAATCAAAATATAATTTTAAGGTATTTTATATTGATAAATTATTGTCGGAAAACACAAATGACGTAAAAAACTTTTTTTCAGTTTTAACAGATAGGGCTTTCAAAATAACATTTTATAACTGTTTCTAATCCGTGTTTTCATAATGTAAAATTATATTTTGCAAAATATTTAAAACTACGTATGCATAGGTAACATTCACTAACGAAGAGGACGAATATCAATTTTACGAACTCCAGTATGATATTACAAGACCACAAGAGATCGAATCGATTAAACTGATCACTGTGGTACGATCTCCGGTGTGCCATGCTTTAAAACTTGATAATCCATTTAAGAAGCAGCATGTAACATATACGGCAAAATGTCAACATCCCTGCATCACAATTCAAGACATACCAAAGCTCGTAGCACCATTATGCAGCGTTAGTTATTGAATTTTATTTATAATAATACATTGCAATCAAATAGATACAGTTAAAAACCATATTTTTGATCGAAAAGAATCTTAAAAAGAATGCTTAATAATATTTATATGTAATAATATTTATATGTAAATTTACTTAATATTCATGTAAATTTGCAAATATATTTTTAAATCCTACAAATTACGCGCCAATTCCACATTTGTCGGACTTTAAACGCGATTGAAAATTGAAAATGATATTAATCATAAATTATTGATAAATTTAATAATGATTATTAAATTAACTTAATTTGATTTCATTTAATTATGAAATTATTAAGTACCAAGATTAACTTTGATAAAAAATAATTCTTTCTCTGATTTATCTTTATCAGTCAGATTTTTACTATTATTAATACGCAGCAAGTTAAAAATATAAACAAAAATCGAGTATTTCATCCTCAATTTTATCTAACTGGGTAGTCTAACATAAATTAAAGAATTTTTATTACTCAGACAAATTTTATAAAAATTCCAAAAGTATCATTTATCGATTATAATCATTCGAATGCTTGAAGAATTATGCAATAGGCTACTGCATTGTATAAAAGAACCGTAAAGAGTTATAATTAAGGAATTATGTTCGCAATTTATAAACAGAATAAATTTAATGTGGCCAACAAACAATAACAGTGGCAGTAACGATTTCTGTGAATATAATAGGAAATTATCAGAATCAAGTACCACCCTTTACATTCCGCCGAGGAAATTACGGTAGCCTTGAACGTCAACTGCGAGGAACTCGGATTGTTTCCCTACGAGCTGCGATTGCGAGCGATACCAGCATCACCAGAGAAAACGACGCGCGTTGATGCGATGCTCGGTAGTTCCGTCACCTTTTCCCTGAACATAATCAATCATGCTGAGAACACTGCAATATTCACAATCAAGGTGAACATAAACCTATGTTTCTTCTTCTTTTGCTATAACAATCGATGGAAAAATCTTCTTTTCACATATTCCAGGTGAATAATGAATGCTTTACGATTTCGAAAGACATCGAGGTGCCGGCGTTGAAAAGTACATCATTCGACGTAACTTACGAACCCTGCGACGTCGAAAATGTCTCTGCTACTTTGACAGCCACATCTGAGATTGCCGGCGAATTTGTGTATGATAATTCACAAATAAAATTAATCCTTTACGATTTTATGTCGAATTAGATTCAACGTTATATGTTACTAGTTTAGTAATAGCATATAATACTTTAAACAGTCGAATCTGTACGCGATTAAAATCGATAATTGTCATCAGTGTAAAAATTTGGGTCCAATTTATTAAAGTTTATTTAATTTATTCAAAGTTTAAACAGCTACAATTTTAAAAATAAACAAAATTTAAATTTAAAAAAGGAATTTTAAAGCTTGAATCTCTACTTTCGAATGATTACTATATCTTTTAAGTTTCTTTTAAGTTTTTGTGAGTTTTGTAATGTAATTTTTACATGTAGAAAAGAAGCTAAAAAAAATGAAAAATTTGTTTTCATTTTGTAGGTCTGTAGCGTGCCCAAAAAAAATTTGAGAAAATTTTCAATTTTATCATAAAAACTTAAAGCTTTCTTTACAAAACATTTTTTTAAAATGTTCCTACGATCTTTTGTTACTGAGTTGTTGCATATAAAATAAAATAAATATTTTAATTTTGATGGCTCTCAATCACAATTTAAAAAAATAGATTCTTAAATTCTCTTATTAGATAGAATAAGATTTAGATTTTATTTTACTTTTAACAAAAATAGCAGCTGTTTGACGTTTGAATAATAAATCGGGCACTTTTGTACTAATCCAATATATTTTCGAGATTTCCATAAATTCTTTGAAATAATGAAGAGAAATTTTTTTATTCATGTTAGATTAACTAATTGTATAAAACTGAAAATAAAATACTGATTGATTTTTTTATTCATTTGAAATAATTTAGACATCAAAGGATTAACCTGTCATGCTGATTGCTGCATTATTAAATAAGCCAAATATACAGAATGTGTTTTGTTTAAATTGTTTACAGATTTCCTCTCATTGGTACGTATTCGTTGCCGAAACCTCAAGGGCCATATACAATTGCTGCCAATGCACCAGCTTCTATACTCTTCAAGAATATATTTAGAGAAACCAAATCTTTTGAGCTTATCTTGGACGATCCCGAAGTTTTCGTAACATCGACATCGTTGGACAAAATGAAGCAAAAACAGGTAATTTTATTGATTTTATAATTATCTTTTTTAATTCTCATCGTGTATACGTTTTTTTAGTACTATTAAGCATATACGTATATGATGAATTTGTATATTTTTAATAACGAAAAGAAAGCAATGTTTTACAAGATTATTTAATTATTACAGCAGATCTCCTTAGCAAAAATAAAAATCGGAGCGTAAATCGAATGTAAGGGTAGATTTAGACTTTGGATGTATTTCGTTTTATGCATGATGCGCATAATGCATCATTAATCTTTGTTGTTCACCAAATATTAAACAAGGATAAATGAATGGCATACTTTGTGCACATCATGCGTGAAACGGAATACATCCCTTGACAGAAAAGTAAAAAGCAAAAAAACAGCAACTAATCAGAATTCACGTTGGTAATAAGCAGTACAGAATGCCATTGGCTGCGTTCAGCAGAGAAAACTAATCAGTTAGCGCTTAGTGGTTCTTTAATTTACGATTAGTTCCTACAGATTTAATGAAGAACTAAAGACAAGGACTATATTAAAGAATCTAAACGCTAACTAATTAATTTTCTCTGTTAAACGTAGCCATTGTCGACTACCAGCGCGAGTTGTGATTGGCTGCTTTCTGTCAAGGTCTGTTTTTTTTTTATAAAGTGAACATGCTATTACTACATAATATTATTCATCTATTTTTTTTTATAAAATGAACGTGCTATTACTATTAGGTGTACAACTTTGCTTCCGCCGTTTTTTTTCCGAAATTCGAGGCTTTATTGTAAAAAACTGATTATACATTTATGATTCAAAGTATTGTCCATCGCTGGCCACTACTTCCTCCCATCTTTCGGGTAGCGTACGAATCCCGCGTCGAAAAAACTAGTCTTTTGAGGCTATCCACGAATCGATCCAATTTTTTACTTCTTCATAAGACCGGAAGTGCTGGTCAGCCAGGCCGTGTGCCATTGATCGAAACAAGTGATAGTCAGAGGGAGCAACGTCTG
>Ga0157364_1001754_pt1 | contig 19039 bp, 13 predicted proteins | sample AttsexASBM2_FD_111476 | JGI IMG/M metagenome (GOLD analysis project Ga0157364, IMG submission 111476) | Fungus gardens microbial communities from leaf cutter ant in Ribeirão Preto, State of São Paulo, Brazil - Atta sexdens ASBM2 | ecosystem: Host-associated > Fungi > Mycelium > Unclassified ...
CTTCCTTGTCACGTGCCTTCTTCATCGTCTTTCCAATAAAGTAAAGAAAAAGAAAAGTAAAATCAGAAAAAATAAAATAAAAGAAAAGAAAAGAAAATTGTTAGTGTCCGAATACTCATAACACATATGTCTCTAAGTCTATCTTGCAAACTTTTACTTCTGATATGAACTATATCTAACATCCAATGTATTCAATAGTTTTTTTATAAATATAAAAACTTTCTTGACTTTTATTATATTAAACTTCTTTACTATTGGAACTTACTATATATTAGAATTTATTATTGCCTTATAAAATATCTGTAAAACTATTACTCTTTTTATTGTTATAATAAATACATTTGAAATCCTTGACTTTAACTTCTTTTTTATCAAATATACTTTTAATTCTAACAATTTTTGTAATATGTTGTAGTAACTACTAATTAAAATGATTAATAGTGTACTAAGTAGTCTTATAAAACAAGAATCTTATAAAAATTATAAAAAAACTTGACAAGAAATTTTTCTATATTATATACTACTAATATATAGTCTATGTGTTATGAACTTAAGTCTTTAGAGTTAGATGAAAGAACAAACTCTTGTATTAGAGTAAATACAAGAGAACTTGATAGAGAGCTCTTTACAAAGTGATCTATCTTATATATCTATTTAAATGGTCTGTGCTAGCTACTGTACACCTTACTCTAAACAGTTATATATTAGGCATAAGGTTAACATGTAGTGTATACATTGTATAACATCACTTTTTCTAGAACCTTCTATTTCTTTCTCTTATGTCTCATGATTTGTAACTGACCATTACTCCAACTCTAATTCTAAGTTCTATAAATAGAAAATATAAAAATAAATTGAAAAGAAAATGAAAATAAGAAAAGAAAATAAGAAAAAACTAAGTTTACTTTTTGCAATCTTGATACTATGCTAATAATTAATAGCTCTATTCTAATATTCATATATTTTAAGATAAATATACTATAGATATATATTTTGATTTTATTTTTTTAGTCTCTTTTTTTATATTCTAAGCCTATGATATAATGTTATATATTTCTTTATTATTCAAAAAATAAAAGAAAAAGAAATTCAAATATAAAGGTTTAAATATACTATGATATAATAGCTTGGAATTTCTTTTTGATTTTCTTAATACTACTAGTATATTATTTATTCTTTATCTTCAAACAAGATATTTATTCCATTAGTATTATCTACTTTTATTTACTTAGTAACTTCTTATTATTCCCAAGAGTAATAGGTCATTATTTTCTTTTTACTTTATATATTGTAGTTTCTTTACTAAGTTAGTCAACTTTTTCTTAAACTATATATTTTTTATTATATATTATAGTTGATTTTTTAATTTAACTTAGAGCTCTTAGTGGATAGTGTTTATAAGAGACATTAGAAATAAATCATTTTCTATTTTAGAAATTATGAACTTATACTCAAAAATAACTTTGTTATCCAATATAGATATGAACATTGATGACTTTGGTAGCAGAAATGCCATCAACTATGATGATGTGAGAGGTCATACCATGACTTCTAACAAAACATCTTTCAGGACTGTTTCAATGTTCTTAAGTAAGATATTGGTAGATTATGCCACTAGAATAGAATAACTTAACAATAAGAAAACTAGAAAGCCCATTAACAGTTCACAACTGTGTTATGTAAAACCAAAAAAAATACAGGTTAGTAGAACAACTGACTAAGTGAATAGGATGAGAATGCAATGAGATGTTAAAAATGTATCTGCTCTTATATCCATATGAGTTTAATGTGTTGATGATAATATCATCAACATTCAACTTCCATACAATTCTAATATACTTATAGAACCCAAGTTATAGAATGAGAGCTTCTATCCTATTTCACTTTATAGCTTCATTGAATATCTAGTTTCTAATTCTAAAAATATTAGAGACTTGCTCAATTACATTACTAAATATATTAGCAACAAACAAATTAATCCTAAAAAATCCAATGATATTGAGGATCTCAAAGATGTTGGTGAGGCCATTTGAAACCTTATTTTCTCTATTTATCAATTGAGTTAGAACTTACTCTATATTGATAATAATTCTGTCACTTTAAAACAGAAAGTTACATTAAAGTTCACTTCCAAAGTGAAACCCATCATCAATGGCAACAACAGCAACAAGTACAAATCAGTTCTAGTAAGTATTGAAAAACCCCCTTCTCTTATTTCTACAAAATTATCCAAAAAGATTAACCAGATTTCCAAATTCTTTAGAAATTTAAAACAAGTACCTATTGACAAATCTGGTGTCAAATCATATGTGCAGGCTTCTAAGCTTTCTAACTATACAAAAAAAGTCATCAGAATAAAGAATGCTTTTCTATTTCTTAATGCTAGCAAAATTGACCAAGTTCAAAAGATCATCAAAGGTAAACTTAAATCCAAATCTTGCATTTAGATGACTACCAAAGGCCCATCCAAGAAACATATTATTATTCTGATGAATAGGGATAATATTATGAAATTCATAAAGGAAAGTAGTTACTATGTGTTAAGTATTAATAAAGTTTTAAGGAATGTCAAATCTGATGTTTCAGTTGATTTCATCTACTTAGATCCCTTGGGTATTACAGTTGTTACATACAAAGTCACATCTTCATCTGACTTACAAGCTATCAAAAACTATATCAAGAATATGAACTGCATAGACATTACAGGAGTTAATATTTCTTGCTCACCACAATCTAAGTTCTATTTGAAGATCATAGGCATTCTCTACTTCTAATATGACTTATCAAACCATCTTATGTTAAAAAATGTTAAAGATATTATCAAACAAAATCAAATTTTTAATAACATTGTGCTTACATCCAAACTACATGTTATCAAAGTATCCTCAAAGTTAGATATGGCTATTGTATGGCTTGATATCTGGGACATTCAGAGTGGAAGCAAAGTTAAAGGACTTATTAACTGTTGCTTTAATGTAAAAAATCACATAGCCATTATAAGAGGCACAAACATGAACTCAGACATGTCTCAATGTAAGAACTGTTGAAGATAGGATCATGCTACCTTCTTATATAGGATTCAAGGTACAAAATGCATTAAGTACAATGGACTATACAAGTTAGAACACCATTACCATTTCATATGGTGTTGAAAAGTGAACAACAAGGTCAACCCACCTTATTTTAAAACTAAAAAGAAAGAACCATGCTCCTATTCATTCAAATATTCAAATAAGTCAATTTGCTCAGTCATGAGTGAGACTCATATATGAATTTAAAGAATATCAAGTTTTTTTCTCAGAACATTTACAAGAATAGTCTAATTATTTATACTATCCTCAAAATATGTTCAGTATTCAACATTATATTTATTCAAGAACTATCTTGAACCTATATTTGTTCTATTCCAAGTTTGTTCAATTGTGATGGTAAGGAATTAGTTAGTGTTCCCAACCACCCCAATTGGATTACCTTCTCTAGGATTCTAACTCAAAGTCATGACTCTCTGAAATTCATCATTTATATTAACATTTATATTTTATTCTTTTATTTTTCTCTTTGCAATGATCTTTTTAATCATAGAAACATTTCTTGTGTTTCTTTCTTCAATTATGGCTTGATATACTATTTATTTAATATATATTCTGATTCATCCTAGTCAGCTTTAAAGTATCTTAAGAATACTGAAGTTAACCTTAACAATGTCCTTATTATGACAAGCAATTTTGAGATTCTAACTTTTGGTATTATTCTCTTTATAAGAACACTCTTTTTGATATTGCTGATTCTTTTCAGTTAGAAATTTCTAGACCTACTGAATTTTTCTCTATCAGATATTCCAATAATGGTCAAGACTTAAACTAAGTCTTGGATCTTGTCTTTCTTCAACTTAATTCAATAGAGCAAAATAATCATTGTATTCACCTAAATTGGAGACTCATCTTTAATCATGCTTCTATCTCTATTGATATATCAATAGCTAAGGAACATATCCAGACAACAAAATGAGTCCTTGCTAAGAATGGTAAGAAAGAAGATCACTTTATTAAAGAATTGATAAACTTTATCAAAAATCTCAAAACAGATTCAATTCTTGATAGCAATATGCTCAAAGGGATTGTAAATTTTCTCACTACAAATGTTGACAATATATGGCATAAGTACTCTAAGAAAATTAACATCACAAAGTATTCTAAAGCTTAGTGAGATGATAACTGTTGAAAGGATCTTGATAAGTACAAACAATTAAAATAGTCAGAAGACTAGAAAAAATTCAAAGAGATGGTTAAGAAGACAAAATGCAAATTTTTTGATGAAAAAATCAATAAGATTGCTAATAAGAAGTGTAGTCTATAGAAGCTCATAAACTGAGTCAAGAAAAGAAAGCTTCCTATAATCAAAGTCATTCAGTACAATGGCCATCCATGCATCAAGCTTGAAGAGCTTTGAGATGTGCTTCATAACTTGTTTAATTCAGCTCAAAATTGACATATAGATACTAACCACTTGGATAAAATCTCTGACAAAGAAGTCATAAGATGGCCTTCCTTTTTGAAAGCGGAAATCATTGATGCCATTAATAAATACAACAACTCTTTGACTCTAGAACTAGACAAGTTATCCTAAAGATATCTCAAGAAAATTATTAAAAATGAAGAATGTATTAATAAACTAATCAACATTGTTAATACTTGTATTAATTTAGGTTACTGGCCATCTCACTTCAAAATGTTGACCATCATTATCATTCTTAAGCCTAACAAGGTCTCATACAGCTCTATCAAGTCATTCTGTCTAATTATCTTACTTAACACAACTGGAAAACTCTTTGAAAAAATAATTGGGAAATGGCTACGATTTTTTGTGATTTCCAACAACTTCATCCACCTATGTCAACTAGGTGGACTTAAGCATAGATCCACTACTGATGCTGGAGTAGCCTTTTTTATACTAACACTGTGGTCATTGATATCACATAGTTTTTCCTATCTCTTAATCACCATCTTCTCTCTTTTATTCTGAACAAGGTGGAATTCAATCAAAAAATTTCAATGTTCTTTAGTAACTATCTGGTCAATAGAAAAACCAAATATTTATGAAACAATTTCTCTTTTCTTCTATGTAACATTGATGTTTTTATATTTTTGAAAAATGTTTAAAAAATCTTAATATTCCCATTTCTGTTTTTTCATTTGTTGATGATGAACTTTTTATTTCTCAGAGTAAATTGCTTTCTATTTCTAATACAAACCTCTTTTGTAGTTATAACATCATTTTATCTCTTCTTACAAGATTTGATCTTATTATGGAATATGGCAAAACTGAAATCTTTCATTTTTCTAAATTGTATGAAGCTTTCAATTCTCCTCCATGAGATCTCATGTTTTTTAGTGAACCAATTATGCTTTTCAAGCCTATCTAGAGATATTTGGGCTTCATTTTTGATTGCAAGCTATTGTTTTGAGCCTATATCAACTTCTATGCAAACAAGGCTATCTCAACTATCAAATATATGAAGATGCTGGGGAATTTGACAAGAGACCTTATTCCTCTCCAGAAAAGACAATTATATAAGTATTGTGCTCTCTTTATAGCATTATATAGCTTCTAGCTGTGATATTACAACAAAGCTTTGCTTTATTATCTACTTAATATCCTAAAGAAAATGTAATGAAGAGTGGCTATTTGGATTATTAGTGCCTTCCACACATTATCTAGTGAAGACATTAAAGCCATTTCTAGCTTAATTCCTATTTATCTTTACTTAAAGAAGTTGTATAATAGATTTCTTCTTAGGAGTTTTTTACTCCTGCTGAACCATTTAATCAAGTCGATTATCAATATTGACCAACTCCATAACCAGGCCAAGCATCAGTTATTCATTAACAAGCTTACTTCTAAACAAGTTCTTTATCTTAAAAGTTCTCTTGTTAATATGGATAATAAGTGTAATGAATTTCTTCCTGCTTTTACTTCATTAGATAAGGAATTTTCCCTAGGAAATCATCTCTATAATAACTTCCCAGACTGTTTTTCCTTTTATTCTCATTCCTACAATGCCAAAAATGCCAAGGATTAGCTTCATAAGCTTGACAACATCATCATGTTAACATCTTCAGATTCTTTAGCTTATATTGTCATATTAGATGTAAGCATCAAGAATCACATAGCCACCTCTATTTTGCATGTCTACTCTTTCAATCAGCTAATTATCAAGATATGTCACCAAGCCATTAATATGTCCACTATAAAAGCTGAGCTATTTGCTATAAGATATGGTATAAACCAGGCTATTGGTATTCTGTATATCAAGCACATTGTAGTCATAACTAACTCTTTACATACTGCAAAGAAAATATTCAACTCATCATTGCATTCTTACCAGATACATTCTGCTGCTATTACTTGTAAATTAAGAGAGTTTTTCAATAAATATATATCAAATTCTAGGATTTTACTCAGCAGTTAACAAGAATGCCAGAAGCTTTGAGGCTTTGGTTAACTTTTCATGCAAATAATCTTGGGACTTTAGTAAGAAATGCTTCTACAACAACATTGTATTGTAGTAGAAGACATTGTTTCTAATCTCAAAGGAAGAAATTTCCTTGAACTTCTAGATAGTGACTCTCAATCACTTGTTCTTTCAAACATTAAGAGCAGTCCATGGCTTCAATATTTCAGTCATTCTAATTCACTTTGCATTAGAGCTACCAGAGCTATCATCAACCATATATCTATTGTGTTAAAAATGAAAGCAGTAGACTTAATTTATTTTCCTTTTCTTTCTATTTTCATTTTCCTTTTGATTCATTTTTCATTTTTCTATTTTTAGAACTTAGAATTAGGGTTAGAGTGACAAGATCATGCAGTCACATCAGATGACACAGTCACAGTAATAGTTACAAATCACAAGATGCATAAAAGGATAATATCATATAACATGTGCAATATATATTGACCTTAAGGCATATACATGGCTGTTTAGGGTAGGCTAAAAGTAGTTAGTACAGACCATATGGTTTTAGTATATAAGATAGACTATCTTATACAGAGCTCTCTATTAAGTTCTCTTGTGTTAATCCAATACAAGGTTTTATTTATTGACCTATTCTAAGGTCTTTGAATAGTAACATTAGAACTTGATTCTACTTCTTGAGACTGTCCAACACCAGACCTTCTCTACACTTACTCTCTATTCATCCTTGACCACAGGTAACACACCTAAAAGTTAAGAAGATACAGCCAGGCCCTAGATTTAAAGGGTATACTAATTAGGAGGAGAAATCCTAGTTATCTGTTTTGTGCCAAAGTTCACTAGTGCTTAGCAGATATAACACCTTATGTGGACATGTTAGATAACTTTCATAGTAGAAGCCTTGTACTACAGTACCCACTTGTAGTCTGTATATATAGAGGAATGGCAGGTGTCCTTTAGGCTTTGTTTAGAGTAGAATGACCTTCTTAGGTCAAAATTATTTACAAATTCAATTAGAGCAGTAGTCAGAGATAGTCAGAGGTAGTCAGTAAAATTTGTAGGCAGGATAAGAAGAAGGCCTGCTATCACTTACAGAAATTTCCTTGTTAGAATACAAATCAGAAAGTGAGACTAGTATAGGTTCTACTCTTCTGTTATATACATTATCACCACCCATACCACTACCTGTATCATTATTACTATTACCAATTGATTTCCCTTTCTCTTATAACACAATGAGTCAACACAACTTAAACATAATTATCAGACAGTAATAAGAGCAGTTTGCAGCAATGAAGATGCACATATAGGCTCTGTTTGTAGGAGGAGTAGTAACAGAAAGAATAACAGCAAGTAGGGCAGCAAGTACAGAAATGGCTAGGCCACAAATATTTGATGGAATCTTATCAAAGGTCTCAGGGTTCATGACAGTTTGTAGGCTATATATAAGAATAAAGATGAGGGAGGTGGCAGTAAAGGAGTAGATCCAGTGGGTGCTGTCATATGTGCAAGAAGGATTAGCAGATATATGAAAGGAAAATATACTGGAAGATTTAGAGACAGAAAAAGTAAAATATAAGTCAGCAGGAGAATTTTTAACAGAAATAAAGAAGGAGTTTAGAGGAGGAGATAAAGAATCATTGAAGGTAGTGGAATTAAAGAGGATAGAACAGGAAGATAGAACAAGGGAGAAATTTATGCAAGACTTCAAGAGAGTAACAAGAGGAAGTGGTTATGAGAGATGCCTACTAATTGAAGAATTCAAATGAGGCATAAATGGAGCAATCAGAAGAAAGTTAATGGAGGCTGAGAACCAACCTGGCTTAATTAAGCAATGATTCAAGAAAGCTATTGCTCTGAAAAGAGAGCCAAAAAGAAGAAGAGAGGTTGAGAGAGAAGAAAGAGAACAATGGGGTACTAGCTCTAAGGTCAAACAATTAGAAGGCACAAAGGCCAATGTTACCATGGCCCCAAGTTTGGCTAAGGAGGTAGGAGATAGGAGGTGCCTCAACAGTAGATTTCCATAAGACCTGCTCTAATAAAGAGAGTGGAGAGGACAGAGGTAGTAATGGTGCTCTTTCAACAGAGGGCAGGGTTTGCTCAAAGAAACTCATATGCTATGAATATGAACAGAAATAATAGGAATTATTATGCTTGTGAGAGATTTGGACATATAGCAAGACATTATAGAAATAGGGGAGCAAATATGAATAGAAGGATGGAAACTGAGGACAATAATAATTTAAATAGAGACAGAGGTCTAATAGGTCCCAATTAGATCTCAATAGTAACAGATTTGCAATGCTCAATCGAGTAGTAGATAATATATCTGCATGCAGTCTAAATAAAGAGGACTATTTAAGAGAAGTAACAGTGAAGATCAGTTTGGAGAGAATTGATACTCAAGAAGGAATTACAGTAAATGTATTATTGGATAGTAGTGTGACAGGGCTAGTTATAAGCTCAGAGTTTGTGAGAAAGCAAGAGTTCAAGTTGAAGAAAATAGAAAGACCCATATATGTAAGAAACATAGATGGTTCACTCAATAAGGAGAAACTAATTGAGCATACAGTAGAGGTTAACATTTACTATTAAGAACATAGAGAGAGAATAGAAATAGATGTGATTGGGGAGCAGAAGTGGAAAGTAATTTTGGGAATGCTGTGGCTAGCTTACCATAATCTGGAAATTGACTGGAAGACAGAAAAGGTGAAAATAACAAGGTGTCCAGAAGAGTGTGGGAAGTAGTAGAGACCAAAGCAGGGAAAGTCAGGATAATAGAAGCAAAAGAAAGAAGAGGCTGAAGAGAAGGCAGGAAAGAAATGAGAGAAAAAGACAAAAAAACAAAAAAGGAAGCAGAAGAAAGAAAAAACAATAGATGTAAAAAATTTGGAAAAATTCTATAAGTGGATTAAAGTTTTTGGCAAGATATTGATATAAAGAAGGGATTTATACCGAGAAAGGAAAAGGTGTATCTGTTGTTAAGAGAGGAAAGAGAAAAGGTGTAAGAATTTATTAAGAAGCAATTGAGAAAAGAATATATCCAACCCTCAAAGTTACCTTAGATAGCACTGGTGTTCTTTATAGAGAAGAAAGATGGAAAGAAGTGAATGGTATAAGATTATCAGTATTTCAATGAGTAGACAGTAGAAAACAATTACCCACTACCACTTATTTCTGATGTAATTGAGAACATTAGTACTAAGAAGATGTTTACAAAGATGAATTTGAGGTGGGGATACAATAATGTGAGGATTAAAGAGGGAGATGTCTGAAAGAGTCATTTGAACCCACTATTATATTTTTCTGGTTAATTAATTGACCAGCAACCTTTCAAGCAATAATAAACAAGTTACTAAGAGACTTAATAAATACAAGGAAGATGGTGACATTTATAGATGATGTTATAGTAGGAACAGAGGATGAAGAGAGACATGATAAGTTAGTGGCTAAAATAGTGAAAAGATTGGAGGAAAACAACTTATATGTGAAACCAGAGAAGTGTAAGTGAAAGATGAGAGAAATCAAGTTTTTAGAAGTGGTAATTGAACCAAAGAGAATAAAAATGGAAGAGGAGAAGGTGAAAGATGTATTGGATTGGCTGACACCAAAATGTGTCAAAGATGTCCAAAAGTTTTTGGGATTGGTGAATTATTACCATCGGTTCATTCAAGACTTTGCATCTATAGCAAAACCATTATACAATATGGTGAGAAAGAATTAGAAGTGGAAATGGATGGAAAAGTAAGAAAAAGTATTCAGGGAGTTAAAAGTAAGAAAAAGTATTCAGGAAGTTAAAAGTAAGAAAAAGTATTCAGGGAGTTAAAAGAAAAGTTTACAAAGAAACCAGTGTTAGTAGCGCCAGATCTAGATAAAAAATGAGAATGGAAGTAGATACATCAGACTATGCAATGGGAGGAGTATTATCTATAGAGTATGAAGATAGTAGATGTTAGTGATAATAAGAGGATTAGAAAATTGGAGACATTTGTTAGAGGGCACAAAGTTCAAGTTTGAGGTCTAGACAGACCATAAGAATTTGAAATATTTTATGAAAGCATAGAAGTTAAATCAGAGACAAACTTGATGGGTATTGTATTTGTCTAGGTTTAACTTTACTCTGAAACATGCTTTCAGAACAAAAATGGGAAAGGCAGATAAACTTAACAGGAGACCAGACTGAAAAGTAAGTGTAAAGAATGACAATAACAATTAAGTATTTATCAAGGACTGTTGGTTACATAGTATGCAGGAGGTAGTAATAGAAGGACCTAAGGTAGATATAGTAGAAAAAATAAAAAAGGCTAGGAGTAAAGATGAAGAAGTAATTAGAATAGTAGAGAAGATAAAGAAAGTGGGAGTAAAGATAGTATAGAGAGACAAATGGCAGATTGAGGGAGATTTAGTATTAAAGAAAGAAAAGATATATGTGCCAAAAGATAAAGAGCTAAGGGCAGAGATAATCTGGTTGCATTATGATGTATCAGTGACAGGATATAGAGATAGATAAAAGACGATAGAGTTAGTCACTAGGAATTATTGGTGGCTAAGAATAACAAGAGATATAGAAAGATATATAGAAGGATGTGATATGTGTTAGAGAATGAAAAATAAAACAAAGAAGTTAGTAGGAAAGTTAAAGTTGAGTGAGGTGCCAGAGAAACTGTAGACACACTTGACGGTTAACTTTATTACTAAGTTACCATTAGTAGCTAGAAAGGATGCAATCCTGGTAGTCTGCGATAGGTTGTCTAAGATGACACATTTTGTGGCAACAATAGAGAGAATATTAGTAAAAGGACTGGTAAGGTTGTTTAGAAATAATATTTAAAAGTTGCATAAATTACTAGAGAGTGTTGTGTTAGATAGAAAGCCACAGTTTGCAACAGAATTAACTAAGGAGCTGAATAGAATATTGGAAATCAAGACGAGATTATTGACTGCCTTTCATTTACAGACAGATGGGCAGACCAAGCAAATGAATTAGAAGCTAAAACAGTATTTTCGATTCTTCATAGATCATAGGTAGAAGGACTGGACAGAATGACTAGTATTAGCAGAGTTTGTGATAAACAACAAAGTACATTTGGCAATGAAAATATCTTCATTTATAGCAAATTATGAAAGAAAGTTGAGAATGAGAGCAGATATAAAAAAAAAAAGAAAAAGTAGAAAAAGTAATGGAGTTTGTAAAGAGAATGAATAAGATGCAAAAAGAAGCAGAAGCAGCATTGAAGAAAGAACAGGAGAATATGAAGAGGCAAGTGGATAAGAGAAGAAAGGAAAGTGAAGAGTAAAAGAAGAAAGATAGAGTAATGTTGAGTATGAAGGACTTGGTGTTCAAGGAAAGACTGGTGAGAAAACTAGTGGACTGATATATAGGTCTATATACTATTGAAGAGATGATATTTACCAATACAGTCAAATTACAACTGCTAACCTCAATAAAAATCTATCTAGTTGTGAATGTCAGTCAGATAATATGATATAAGGAATAAGTAGAGAGACAGAAAAAAAAGAAGTAAAACCAGTAGAAGTCAAAGGAATAGAAGAATAGGAAGTTGAAAAAATATATTAAATAAAAGGAAAGTATGGGAGGTAGAGAAGTATTTAGTATGCTGAAAAAAGTTTATAGTAGAGTATGACACATAGAAAAGGGAGGAGAATTTAGGAAATGCAAGAGAAGTGGTAGAAAAATTTGAGGGAAGAATGAGTGCTGAAGTAAGAAAACAAGAAAAGTTAGATATGATAGAAAAAAAGAACTTTAGTAGGAGGAAGTTACTAGGAAAGTATATGGCAAAAATATTATATAGGTAGGATAATAGAAAGTTTGAGAAAGAATATCTGAGAAAGTTGGAAAGGAACTGGTGAAAATGAAAGTCAGTTTCTCTAGAGAAGAAACCTTGAGAGAAAGGTAATATTAAAAATAAAAGTAGTAGACTTAATTTATTTTTCTTTTTTTTCTATTTTCATTTTCCTTTTGATTTATTTTCTATTTTTTTATTTTTAGAAACTAGAGTTAGGGTTAGAGTGACAAGATCATGTAGTCATATCAGATGACACAGTCATAGTAATGGTTACAAGTCACAAGATGCATAAAAGGATGATATTATATAACATATATAATATATGTTGACCTTAAGATATATACATGGCTGTTTAGAATAGGCTAGAAGTAGTTAGTGTGGACTATGTGGTTTTAGTATATAAAGTAGACTATCTTGTCCAGAGCTCTCTATTGAGTTCTCTTGTGTTAACCTAATACAAGTGTTATAAGACAAGAAAGTGTGGACAGACTTTAGTAAGGATAAATAAGATAAGATATAGATAGTAGTTATATTATTAGTTTATGACAAGAGAGAGAAAAGACACAGGACTAGGAAGTCATATGACATAATGTCATAGGGTTTAGAGCGGTCTGAAAGAATTGAGAAGAGTCTAGAGATGGAGTGACATTAAGGAATATTGTTATAAACTAAAGCTCAAAGGTTTAAGCAATAGAACAACTCTTGTATTGAGTAACACAAGAGAACTCGATAGAGTTTCTAGTACAAAGTAGTCTATCTTATATACTACTATTCATGGTCTGTGCTCACTACTGTGTACCCTACTCTAATGACCATGTGTATGACATGAGACCAACATGTGTTGTCCATACTGTATAATGTCACTTCATTCCAGAACCTTTTACTCCATTCTCCTAAGTCCCGTGATCAGTCTTGTGACTATGCCATCAACTTGTGACTGATGTGACCGCATGACTGATAAACCCTAACCTGAGTTGTTCTAAAAATAGAAAAATAAAATAAAAGAGAGAAAATAAATAAAAAATGAAGTCCACTGTCAATGATCTTGACAAATATGGTTCTTCATAGTGTACATATGGTGCACACATGAACGATAGAGATTAAGAGTAGGGTTTAGGGTATGATGTCAGGGCACATGTATACAGTATGCTGGCCTTGAGATAGATGCAAGGTAGATGAGTAATGAATATAAGGATAGAATATGAATATTAGAGTAGAATACATAGCAAATGCATAGTTGTAGTATGGACTAGAAATAGTTTATATAAATAGTTGGTAGAATACTGTTGTAGTTCACTGTTGAGTTTTCTTGTGAATTACACAACTTGTGTTTTCCACTAGATATTCTTCTGTGAGATTTATTACTTGTGCTGTTATTGAACACTAGTCTAGTGGTTGTTACAACAACAAGGTTCTATTCATTGATTCACTCTAAAGTCTTTGAGTCATAACATATTGGTGAATACAGATTCAGATTTTTTTCTAAGAAGAACTTTTTATGTCCTTATGGTTTATATTCTATTGAATTTTAGCAACATATCTTGTATGATTGTAGAAGATTTAACAATTACTGGAGTTTAAGAAAAGACTTAATTACTCATTTTACTTTATTTCTTGAATTTAATAGCAGAGCTTTTTTATTCAAAGAAAACTTTATTATATTGTTAATTTCTATTTCTTTGTAAATAGGTTATCTGTAGTCTTTTTGTTTTGTTTTCTTTTTTATCTCTTCTTTTTCTTTTTCTTTTCTTTCTTTTACTTTGATATTAATTTAGTCTGCCTATATATAAAAAGTAATTAATTAAGGTTAAGTAAATTACTTCTAGTTTAAGTTTTGATAAGTAGAAATTAGAAAATATATAAGTATAAATAGTTACTTTTAGTTTTTGTTATAAAGTTCTTTAATAGTATAGAATAATAATATTTTATCTATCAAGAATATAAAATATTAAGTATCTTTTACTAAATAACTAAATAAACTTTACAAGTTTATATATATATATTTTAGTAATATTTTCTTATAAGTTATTACTTTATTATAGACTTAGATATATATTTTTTTAAATATACAGTTCTCATAACTCTTTCTAACTATCCAACTATATTTAAACTATTTACTAGGTCTTTTCTATATAGTGATATCAGAATTGAAAAAGGTAAATTCTAATGATTTTTCTTTTTTATCTTTATTTCTTATCTTTATTTTATTTTTATTTTTATTATTCTAGAACTAAGAATTAGGATATAATGTAATATCACACTATAAAAGACTCTAAAATAATAACATTAATACTATATATGTCAAGATCGTTGACGATAGACTTAACTTTTATTTTTATTTTTATTTCTTATTTTATTTTCCTCTTCTTTTCTTTTCTTTTTCTATTTTTAGAACAACTTGGGTTAGGGTTATCAGTCACAACTTGATGGCATAATCACAAGATTGATCACAGGATGAAGGTTCCAGAACAAAGTAACATCATACAGCATGGACAACACATGCTGGCCTCATGTAATACTCATGGTCATTTAGGGTAGGGTGCACAGTAGTTAGCATGGACCATGGGTACTAGTATATAAGGTAGACTACCCTGTACTAGGAACTCTATTGAGTTCTCTTGTGTTACTCCAATATAAGAGTTGTTTCTTGACTTAACCCTTTGAGTCTTGATTCATAACAATATAGGCCTATATATATAATTCTTATGGTAAATATATATACTTTAGGATAGAATAGTTGTAGTGTATACATATATCATACATATTACAAACTAAAGACCTTAGGGTTGGTCAATAGAAAGAACCTTGTATTGGGTTAACATAAGAGAACTCGATAGAGAGCTCTGTACAAGATAGTCTACCTTATATACCTAGGACCCATGGTCCGTGCTAGCTATTTCTAACCTACCCTAAACAGCCATGGGTATACCATAAGGTCAACATGTGTTCAACATGTTGTATGACATCATCCTTCTAAAACCTTCTACATCCTTCTGTGCATCATGTGACTTGTGACTGTGTCACGTGATATGACCTGTCATGTGACAGCATGATCCTTGTCACTAAACCCTACCCTTAGTTCTAAAAATAAAAAATAGACGAGAAATAAAAAAGACAAGTAAATAAAATGAAAAGGAAAATAAAGATTGAAGTCCATCGTCAATGTTCTTAACACTTAAGCTGTTAGGGTGACTGGTTGTTAAATCAGAGTGCAGATGACAATTACAAGGTTTTAAAAGCCTTAGGAATTACTCTAATAGCTTAGAAATCACCTAGTAAACTGTAGACAACTATAAATGACTAGAAGTTAAAAACATGTCCACATAGTGTTGTACATGTGATCAGGTGAAATACTAACTAAGCAAAATATTATTTCAATATAATAGGACTGAGAAGATTACTTCTAACACTGGTGGAGTCCATAGGGTTTAGTAAACTTTCACAATCTTTAGAAAGTTCTAAGTATATTGATTAGAGAAGTACAAGTGACACTTACTTCCAGAGAGAACAGAATGAAACCTTTAGGGGTGAAGACTATCCTAAATACTACTAGAGTACATTCTAATCTAGTGGAACAATACTGACATAACCAAAGAATAATAACATCTAGATAATCAGAAACTCTGATGGAAATATCTAGAATATTGTCTGAAAATGGCAGATACTTATCTGATGGTTAGTGGGATATGAAGTGATGTTACTGAGATATTGGTAGTAATTAGAATTGGAGTACAAGTGTAATGGAGCTAATGTTATGAAATCTGTAATCTTGGCAATAGATGATGGATATCACAATATAGTATCACATACTTATTTAACTCTATCATGGATAATACTTCCCTAGCATCTGATCTGCCTCAAATATCTGTGGAAGAGGATAAGTAGACTAGAAAGGAAATATCCTCTTTTACAGATTGTTATATGCTAAGTCTACCTGTTCTAAAGACTCTACCCTATAGTGGTGATGTCTTCTTATTAATCCTGATAAAAGCCCATCTTTTATAATGGTCATCCTTTCTGCAATATATCTCTATAGCAGTAATGTAATATTCCCCTAACTTTTTGAGTACTTGGTCTTCTATGATAGTGATATTCCTATCAAACTCAGTCTTTCACAGCAGAGTTCCTCTATCTAGCCTCTTTTAGTGTTTTATTGCTGAAATACCTAAGCATCTTCTATTTATGTTACTTGTATATAAGACTAGTAGTTACAACTGTAATTTACTAGTCTGATAATCAATGACAACAATTTCATTTGAACTCAATCTCCAGTATTCAACCGCAACATACTACATTGGCACTCAATTCCTTTTGGACTTTATTTCAAATCTTCTAAAATTATGACTACATAGCAGACAGATAGTACAGTATATAAGCTGAAGCCAAGGTTATTCTGGGAAGTTCACATCTCTAAGCTCATTGTATGGAGTTTCTGCACTCTATACATCTCTAAGCCAATCTCATAGGGTTTTGTCTCCTAGTGTAAATTGTATCTGACATAAATGTTCTGAGCAGATCAGATCATTATCCATAATGTAGTCAGATGGATAGAATGTATTTGGATGAGTATGTGACAGGAGTCTAGGAACACTTTATTACTAGGATTGAACACTAGAGTAAGAGTACATTGTTAATTGAAGTAATATGCCATATTTTTATAGGATTTCTAGATAGTGGACTTTGCTTCCTCAAGTTGTCACATATCATCTGAACATATCTGATCTATCTGACTCTATTATAAATAACACTTATCTTTACTCCACCCAAAATATCTGTAGAAGTGGATATCTTTCTTCTAAGCCTGGATACTACTTCTAATACAGATCAATCTGGTTTCTTTCCATGTCCAATCACTCCATTACTAATCACATGGTCTCTGTTGTAGCAACCACTCGTTACTCAAGGACAAATGATCTCACAACGAGCAAAGCTTTCCAATGGACTATTAAGTAAAGAGTGGGAGAATTACAAGAGAACTTGACAAGGAGCCCTCGCTGCATTGCTCCTCTATTTATATAACTTACAGGTGGTCTGTGCTACAACAATGTGTTTACCTGCCCTTATGTCCATGCATCGTCCTCATGTCCTATTACTCATCCACATATGTTTTCCTTAAGGCCACCATACTTCCTACATGTGCCCTGACATCATACATTTAATCTCTACTGTACATGTGCACACCATGAGGAACCCATGTCCCTTGATGTCATCTCCTAACCCTAACTTCATCTCTAGACTCTTTCCGATCCTTCTAGACCCTAAGTCCTTCCAGACCACTCTAGACTATTCCACATGACTTCCAGGTCACATGCTCTTCTATCTCTCTGTCCGTTGTAGACTAATAATTACCTAAGGTCCTAACTCTAACCCTAGTCCAAGTCTGTCCACACATTCAAGCTATAATAGTCTCTCATGATATTCATGGAACTTTAGATCTGATTTTTGAGGAACTTAGTATACCCAGAGTAGTTACCTATTTTCTTTAATTCTTGGATAGTCTCAGTACTAGTATTTAAGACACATAAATACTTTGTAATTTCTGAGCTTGGAAATTAACTATTGTAGTATACTGTTCTGAGTACCCATGTTCAAAAGTTTGACTTTCACAATGATTCACTTCCTGTTACAACTTCTTTCTAAAATATGACTGTTGTGACATGCAGAGATGCAGTGCATCTGCTGAAGCCAAGGTCATCTCATATTCATATTCACAGATATTTAATGTTTTCATGCTCTTCTAACATCTTCTATAATTTTCTCACAGATGGTTTCTTCTTCCAGACATGTTTTTTATATAATACAAGTGTAGACTGCATCTACTCCATGAATTTTGAGATGTCTTCCAGCTTAGACTCTTTTTAATGAGGTTTAAATTATATCTATGGAAGATATCTAGTGTCAAGAAGGAATAGAGATTGCTAAGTCAAGAAATATATATTATTGTACTGAAATCCTGCTAACAGCAGAAAGCTGTACCAGTTGCTCTATCTGTTGTGGCAACCACTAGACCAATGTCCAATAGCAGCACTACAAGTAAATCTCTTAGGCAGATATCTAGTGGGAAACACGAGTTGTGTAATTCACAAGAGAACTCAATAGGGAACCACAACAGTATTCTACTGACTATTTATATAAATATTCATGGTCCATGCTATGACTATGCATCTGCTGTGCATCCTACTCTAATGTCCATGCTCTGTCCTTATGTCCATTACTAATCTACCTCATGTTTTATTACTCATTCACCTTGCATCTACCTTAAGGCCAGCATGCCATATACATGTGCCCTGATGTCATACCCTAAACCCTACTCTTCATCTCCATCGTCCATGCATGCACCATGTGTATACCATGAGGAAACCATGCTGTTAACATATTTCTTGATGTCACTCTATCTCTAGACTCTTCTCAATCCTTCTAGACCATAGATTCTTCTAGACTGCTCTAGGCCCTATGACATAATGACATGTGACTGGGAAGTCACATGCCTTCTTTCTCTTATTGTAGACTAATAATATAACTATCTATAAATATCTTACTAAAGTCTGTCCACACTTTCTCGTCTTATAATACTGTCTGTTATGAATCAAGACTCAAAGGGTTAAGTCAAGAAACAATTCTTGTATTGGAGTGACACAAGAGAACTCGATAGAGTTCCTAATACAAAGTAGTCTACCTTATATACTATTACCCATGGTCTATGCTAGCTACTGTGCACCCTACCCTAAATGACCATGAGTATAACATGAGGCCAGCA
>Ga0157364_1001755_pt1 | contig 19037 bp, 10 predicted proteins | sample AttsexASBM2_FD_111476 | JGI IMG/M metagenome (GOLD analysis project Ga0157364, IMG submission 111476) | Fungus gardens microbial communities from leaf cutter ant in Ribeirão Preto, State of São Paulo, Brazil - Atta sexdens ASBM2 | ecosystem: Host-associated > Fungi > Mycelium > Unclassified ...
AAGTTTTTCCAATTTCTAGGCTTTTGAAAAATTGAGGTTGTTTTTCAACATTTTTATTACATTACCAAATAGTTTTTAATTTAAACGTTAACATTTTTATAACATTGAAATTACTAAATTGAAATTTAAGTAAAATAAGGAATATTAAATAAAATTCGACCGATGAAATTAAACATATGAATGGAAAATGTCACATTTAATTCTAATAATATTTCTTGTGAATTTATGTAATTTCTAGTCCAAGCAAATTGTGCGCCGATTATTTGTTGATTTTGAAACACAGTAAACTGAAACTGGAATAGTAATATCACATATTAAATTAACAAATATGAGAAAGAAATTTGAAAGTGAAACTTTGCTTGTGACAAAAAAACTCAGACGGAGAGTTAAGTTTATAAAACATCATAAGTCAAAAAGAATAGTTGTTTAAGAGTTGTGAAACGAAAATAATAAACATATTTGATAACGTTAAGAATATATTCTATTTGCTTATATTTTTGATTGGTCAATAATTTTCTGCAAAATTAAAATAATTTTCTCTAGAAAATTTAAACTTTTTAAATTGTCACTTTTAAAATTAAGAAATAAAATGTTCGCTCAAATTATACACGGTAGGGAGTAGCCAACTCGTGAAATAATTTTTGAAAATGGCTTTAATCTCTTGTTAATTTTTATTTGAATACTTCGAGATATTAATGGTCTCTTTTCAGAACGTTCTTCTTGAATAATCCTCCAATGAAAATTCCGTTAAAATAGCTAGTTTGGATTCGCCCGACGCGGTGGTCCTCTTAAAAGTTCTACTGCTTCCAAATATAAATAAGATTTCTATTTAATTATCGTATTTCAGAGTCCACACCCATAATGCGCATGTCGCCGCGTGTGGGGAACGTTCATTACGCATCTAGACGCTCGTTAGTCTCATTACGTATTCGCCGGACATCACGCGTAATATGGACGTTACTCTCCGGCTTGAATGTAAATCTCTCTGCGCGGTTTCCGTGCTCGAGTCACGGAGAATTCGGTGCGCGCGACGCGGCTAAACGCACGCACGGCACGGGTAGGTTTGCAGATTGCGCGGGGCAAACGCGATGTTTTTTGCATACCGGTCGCTATTTTCGTATGTCGACCGGGGGAACCGGATGGTCGACAACTCGCTTTGAGCGAGATATCGCGATGCCGGCCGCATAAATCGACGGTAGATACGGCTGTTGGTCGCGCATATACGCACTCACGCGTATTCAGCGCTCACGATGTGTTCCGGGGCTTCCCCGCGTCCACGTCCGCCGTTCCCACTTTCCGCGTCGTCTCGCTCTTCACCCCGCGTCGGCAACCGTATATACATATATTGAAAGTAATCTACTGTCGGATTACTTTGACGGCACAGCCCGGCCCTAAGCGGATCAAAGAGACCTCTCCTCCTCTCTTTCTTTCGTTCAAGCGCTGCAAGGTGCTGGAAACTACTGGAGGCCCCCGCGCCGCGTCCATCGCGCCGGCAGGGGAGCTGAGAGGAGCGCAGAAGAAGAAGAAGACTACGCGCGGACTCGCGTCTAATGCGGCATTCGCATTAAAGCCCGACGATCATCCCGGTCTGGCCTGCCTTTCATCTCACGCTGATTTAACCGTGCTGTAAAAAGAATTTACTGGATCGTATATACCGCGCGCGTCGTTGGTGGGACTACGACCGGAGTTGAAAAGCTGACGGTAGAGGGCTGAAAAGGTGAAGGAGGAGAAAAGAGGGCTGGTGTGTGCGAGTCACACATCGACTTTGGGAGCGAACAAAAATAAACGCTGAAAGGTTTGTCGCAGCATGACGGTTCGCCTTCATCTCTCTCTCTCTCTCTCTCTCCTCGCTTTTGCGCTTTACACTCTCTCCTCTCTTTGGCGGTCTCTCGCAAGCGACCGCGATTTGTCTCCAACGATGATGACGGCGACGATGCTGTTAGCTGCGTATATACGAGGACGACACATCGATGGTTTGTCGAGTGAGTCACCACATGTCTCCGACGACGACGACGATGATGATGACGACGGCGAATTCGTTTACAGCCTCCTTTTCCTGCTCGTTCGTTTTCGGCCGATTTCCCATACCGTTGCTCACGCGTCGACTCGACGCGGTTTTATCTGTCACAGATGCGAGACGCTTATTCGATATGTTATGTTTGCAATATCGCTCCCTTGCGTCAAAAGTGACACAATTCAAAAAACATGATTTTCGAGTTATTACTGTGAATGAGTTACGTAAACGCTATCCTATCAATCATCAACAACGAACTAACTTAACTTTATAAAAAATCGTCAAAATCATTACAATAAAAAAGGATAAAAAAGGATTTAAAAAATTTCGTTATAATTAAAAAAAGTAGATTTTTAAGAGTTGCAAGACGAAAATGACAAAAATAACATTTGATCATGTTAAGAATATATATTATATATATAAGAATATATATATATATATTCTTTTTGACGATATTAATTAGTCAACATTAATAAAATTATTTTCACAGAACTCTAATACTAAAAGAGATAATAATTATTTGGAGCACTAAAAGCACATAGTGTTGTTAAAAGTGCTTTTAATATTCTAAATTATTTAAAAATAAATAATTGTTTCAAATATTAAATTAATTATTATCTATTAAATTAATATATTAGATTTCTGTAAAGTTTTTCCACTTCTTTGAGAAACTTAATTTTTTGAAAACCTCAACAGTCTAAGCTGAAGCTTAGTACTTACGTAATATTTTCGGTGTGAATTTATGTATAGGATAACCAGATCTAATCTAGGTAACTAGGACATTCCTAACTACCTAACTAAAAAGTAGTACAAAAAAGTAAAACTTAAAAGTAGGACAAAAAAGAGAATTTTAGGTTAAATTGTAATACAAAATAAGAATAGTACATTTGGCTTTAAAAATAAAAGAGAAAGAGTACATTTAAAAATTCTAAGAAGAAGATAAAAACATGTATTTAGTATGAGCAATAAAAACGATTTTAATATAATATAATATGATATATAATATAATATATATATATAATATATATAATATATATATAATATAATAATATCTAATAATTTTCAAATGTTTTATCATAGATACATATAGTGATCTAGTGATTAGCTTACTATGTATTTCACGTGTGATGGTTTGATAACTCCGGCTTTCCCTCCCCCCTCTCTCTCTTTCTCATTCTCTCTCTCAAAATTAGTATCAAAGAGTGTACATCCCGGATACGCTGAAAATTCGACCGGACGCTTTAAAAAAAAGTCCAGGAAAAACTCGATATTACCTTATATAGTCCAGTTTTGTAAATTGCTAATATATTTCAGTATACGTAATTTACACAATTCAATATAAATATATAAATTCATCCCGAAAATTTTATTAAAATACTAAGATCCAGCTTACTTAGACCGCGTTAAAGTTTTCGTTACTCAATTACATATTCACATTTGTGATCTTAAAAACACTTTGTTTAATTTTTTAAGTTGTGCCACTTTTGAAGTAAGAGAGCGATATCTGAAATTAGCAGCTAGTAATACGTGATCGATCAGAAAAAGGATGATTTGCAATATTTTAACGACAGACACTGCAGCTAAATTGGAAAAGAAAGTTGGCCCAGTATCGACGTGGTATTTCACAATTTAAATCTTGTACGTAAAGATGAAGATGGCTGAGAAAAGATGTACGTGTATTCTATCTAACCAATGTTACACACGTGATAAAAACTATTGTATAGGCAAATGTTAATAAGTGGCGACGTTGCAAAAGTAATTATCTTAGTACGAGCGTAAACGTTCATCTGATCATCAGATCATCAGACTGATAAATCAACGTTTCCCTTAAGGCATAAATTCTCAGAAGCATTTAATATAAGTCAAGGACTTTAAACAATTAGTGACATTGTGAATTTGTGTGCGCAGCAAACGAGGAAAAAATTCCCGTGGAATTTATATGTGCGATTATATGCGGAAAGTGATGTATTTGCAATTATAATTCTACATTCGTGCTAATCTTGATGATGAGGAGACAAGAAGATCGTGCTTACGGCTAATATAATTATTACATTGTGCAACGATCTCATCAGTTATGATACGTTGGAATATTCGCGTAATTATTTTCGCGCTGTACACGATTGTTATCTTATTAGTTAAACAGTAGACGTTAAAAATTAATTCGACCTTCCACAATAATACTATTGTTCGTGTTGCCATTCGATCTTCGTATCGAAGATATTGCGGTTCATCTTGCATGAATATCGCATCAGTTTTTTACACTAATGTTCGTATTCTTGATTACTCGGTACATTTTTAACGCCAATCGCTACACGCAGATTAGAGTAATTGGTTTTATATAATACGAACGATCCATCGAATCTTCATCGATTGTAATCTTTTATAAATAATTATTTCATAATAAAACAACTTCCTTCCGCATCGTGAATAAGAAAGAGCTGACATTATAATATTTATTATACAGGATTCTTAAATAAAAGATTTTAAGATAATTCCTCATATTAACTTAAAACGAAAACTTTATATGATTTATATTCGAAATAGCTTAGTTTCGAAGGATACAGAGTGTCAAAATTTAAAAAAAAAATTTCCTTTTTTCCAAAAATTTTGAAAACCACTTGGGTTATTTGGTGAAACCTTGTAGTTCAGAGACATCAAAATAACCTTAACGGTTTTCAAAATTTTGGGAAAAAGCAAAACGAATCATCCTGTATAATAAATAAAACTTATGACATATAATATAATAAATAAACAACTTTCTGAAAAGTATTGGATCTGATTAATGGATAAATCATTACTCTCTCTCCAGTTTATACGTAGCAGCCCGTCGACGCCTCTAACTTCCGTTGACTATGTATTTATCGGGTGAAGCTGGCGACCCTAAGATAAGGTAACCAGTACACAGAGGAGAAAGGGGAGAGGACAGAACGCGGCCGCGGAGGTTAAAACCTCTCTCCTCTCCTTTCTCTCTCTCTCTCTCTCTCTCTCTTTCTCTTTTGGCGTGTAGCATAATTGCGCTCGTGCTATGAAGCGCAGTTCGAGGGTGAGATGCAACATATTGCCCGTAGCCGACTCTTATCGACTGGGGGCAGACAGGCGGACTGGTAGGAAGGTCGGCTGGCTCTGGCTGGATGGTGGGCAGATTTACGAGGACCGCTCGGATAGCGAATGATAAACGCAAGTCGAGATAGCTTTATTTATTCGCTCTCTGTGCCTACCTCTGCCAGTCTCTCCTCTCCCCCTTGTTCCCTATCCCTCTATAACCCCTTTCGTCGCTTCTATATGCCAGTTGTCAGTACCGCATTCGTGTAACGGGAGCGTAACCCGCGACAGCTCTTTGACGTAATGGCTATGCTTTGCGAAAACACGCCGCAAATAGAAGGGATCATTCCTCTATTCGATATGGTTTATCACCTGTGTATCTTGTATTTTATTAAATAATATATACGCATGTACATAAACACACATATACAAACACATACACATGTAGCTGCCTCACGTCACTTTTACGAAAACTAGATTGTATCTCGAGTTCAGATGGATGGGGGTGATACGGCAAATTTTAGTTTTTAAGAAACAAGGAAATTAGAGTGAGATATGAAGGCAATGTAAATATCTATTGAGTTTTTGTGACTTGAGTAATCACTGGTTTCTCATAGCAGAAAACTAGTTTCGTTAGCGCCGTGCGCATAAATTCGCAATCATCAACGATAAATAACAGGTTATCGTAATTAATATGTTTAACTACTTTTCAATATCTGCTCAGCCGAGCCGGCTGTAAGCAAATAACTTTATCGGCCACAGCGTGAAATCAACTTTCCTCCGACAATCACCATGAGAACATAAATTCTTATCAATGTCAGGATATATGATAGCCGTTAATGGAGTGCCCAAGACACGATGGTAATTACTCATGCTCTCGAAATATCTGTTTCTTAACTCTGAACCGCGGCTGTACTTTAGATTTTTGTGTGTGTCTTTTTATAAATAACTATAATTAAATAAAAAAATACCTATACTTTCATGGTGACAACTCTCCCTTGTAAACATTCAAATTTACCTTGAACCGCGATTGGATAAATTTAGATTCGAAATTCTAACATTAAAAAGGAGAACGATAACGTGAGACTATATTTTGCGATTCGAGAATGGATTCTTCTAATCTCTGGGCTCCAGAGAAAAATGTTCGAAAATTTGCATTGATTTGATTCAATTAACGTACGATCGTGCTGGTCGGCAATGTCCAAGAGTCGACGGCGGTGACGGCGACGACGATGATGGCGACCGTTTGACGATGCCTGCAACGACGTCGTTGCCGTCACCGGTAGCACCCTTGTGTGACTATAATTGGACGTGTTGGCGCGAAGTGGCGTGAGTAGCCGGTGCCCGGAGACAATCAAGATTATTATTACGGCCGTACGCAGCATATGCGCTCCTGCCACAGTGAATAATAGCGAGGGTAATGGTAAGTGGTAATAATGATAATAAAAGAGAGGGAGGGGGAGGGATATTTTCTTTTTCATGGAACATACTAGTGGACCGCCGGATACGCGAGATTGTTATAACTAATTAACATCAAGATTAATTCTCCACTTCCCTCTCTCGCGGTCCAACATATCGCACGCCCGCGTATCGTGATAATCGATTGGCTACAATTCGCTGGCGTGATTGTTCGCCGATCGTTCGCAGACTGGTTTGATCGACGTGGGAATGATCGATTGCCCGCGCAGTTAATCGGGCATCAAATTTCCCATCGTCGTGCCAGCTCTTGTGTTTCCATGTAAAAGAGGATACATGCGGTCTGCGGTTGACATTAACTGATTTTTTTCCCCCTAATTGCTTGAAATCGCTAAAGCACCTGCCTGAATGACATTATTACATCGAACTCATGTTAAAAATTCTATACATATATAACCACCATTCAAAAAGTTTGAAGCACCTTGTAATTTTTAAATAAAATTGTAATTTTTTTTTTATAGTTGTAATTACTTTATTGGAAATATCAACTTTTATTTTTGAATGTACGTTATTGAAATAAAATTTTTTAATGGAGGAGGATTTAAAATTTAAATGTTAGTAAATAAATATGATAAACTTTCTTTCGAAAAGTTTAAAATACTCGCGAAACTTTTGAAAGATAGTTCGTGCACAAAGTTCTTATTAATTATTGCAGCATACTTATTGTGTGCTCTCTTACTTCAAAAGTAACAAAATTTAACAAATATGATTTTCGAGTTTACCAAATAAGTTAGGTAGGCATTACTCTATCAATTAGTAAACATAAATTAATTTCATTAAAAAATTGTCACAACTAAAAAAGGATGATTTAAAAAATTCTTCAAAACAATTGAAAAGAGATAGTTTTTTTAAGTAACGAAAATAACAAAAATGATATCTAATCAAGAATATATTTCATTTATCGATATTTTTTGATTAATTAATAATTTTCTGTCAAGTTAAAAAACAATTTTTTCTTTTTTCTTTTTGGAAAAATTTATTTTTTTGAATTGTTTCACTTTTGAAGGGATCAATATGTACAGTACAAATATACAATTTGTTATAGAACCGCATTTTTGCAAAATTTAAAAGCAAACAATAGCAAACATATGTGATATATGTGTCAGTCCCAGCTATCAGTTGTAGGCTAATCCCTTCCTTCCTTCGTTACTTTCGCCAGAGTTTGCTATCCTAAGTAAATATTTCGAACAGCTTTGCGCCCACCTATCACATCTTATCCTGTCAACTCAAAATTTTAAGAAGTATCGATCTTAATATATAACTAATAATTTTACTGCATGCGTTATACATGTTTTCTTCGCGAATACCGCAATTATTGATCTTCTTCTAATCATTGAAATTCGACGTCATTGAATATGACGTTCTTGCAAATTGGATTTTAATAAGCAGCTACTTACTAAAATTAAGCATTGAATAAAAGATTTCCTTTACGTTATCTTTACGTCACTCACATCTCCTCTTTTCTGTGCTTTGTTTCTGTCCGCCAAATGTCGTATAATATAACGATGGATACGAAATGACGGGAAAATGATAGGAAATGACATAAGAGTGATACGAACTGGCATGCCAGTGACGCGAAGTGACGTGGCGGTGATACGAAACAGCCTAACGTGTAATGCGAAATGAGATGGCACGGACTGACATAGGAGCAATACGAAATGATATGGAGCGAAATGATACGCGAATTATTCATCCGGATTTGCTGTCACACAGTATTACTTAATCGTTCCTTTGATGCCGCCATTTGCCTGTTGTATAAATAATTAATCCAAATTATTTTATTTCTTTAAAATAAAATTTTCTATTTTTCTTAATTAAACACAGATAATCTGTTTATAATAATAAAACGACTTATTGCATTTTTTAACTCATTTTATTAAACATGATCTGATTAAAATGTGCAGTAAAATGATGTTTGTAATTTATGAATCGTTATTATGTGTGTAGGGATTATACAAAAAGTTTTTTATTTAAAAAATGTTTTATTTTTCGTAACATCAGTAATTCCATATAATGGAATGTGGAAAAATGGAAAAATTTGATTTTTTTTTTATTGTTTTCTTCGTTAAAGGTGTAACTTTGAAACAAAAAAAATATTTTTGTGTCAAAAATACAAAAATATAGAAAATCTTTCAATTATTATAAAACTTTCTCAAAATCTTTCTCGAGACATATAATATATATATGGATTTTACGAATGAAGCGAATATGGAATCAATAATGATATACGAATCACTTAAAAAAGATATATATGCTTTCATAACTAATTGTAAGTTGTTGTAAAATCACTAGTGTGACGTACAGACGGCCGCTTACGTTCTGTAGAAAGTTTCAGGAAGACATGCATGAAGCGTAATTGTTCGCAGCTAGTAATAATTAATGGTACTCGAGTCGATTAGATAAAATTGTAATGAATATCATAAATATACTCAGCTATTTTAGTACCGCTTGCACGATTTGCCTTATCGAGCTTTCTACTCGTAACTCAGACAGACAGGCCGAATAAATTTCCGCTGACAATCAACAATGTAACGTTTCGAGTCGCAACATTCGCATTTAAATCTCGTGTGACTTAAAACGGTTTTCTCTTGAAAACTACATAAATATGACTACATAAATATGAAAATGAATAAATATGTGTTTTATGCTACACAGTTAATGATATAATAAAATGTCATATTTTTTAATTTAAATTGTCTAGAAAAATGTGCGGGATTTTATTAGAAATTGAAAACAGGTAGAAAAACTATAAAATATTTGATTACAAAGAGAGTCAAAGAAAATCTTTGATTTTTATCTGGTGAGAAGATATTACATAACCTAGAATCGAACTACAAATAGTCATAAGTACCGGATTACGTTATAATGTATTTTCTTTCTTATTCATGTTGGAATCTTTCATTAATCTCCATTGTTATCCTTACAAAGAAAAGATACATCATTCTCTTTTTGAGAAAAAAGATCCTAAAGATTATATATTCTTTTTAGATAATATAAAAGAAAAATTCTCTCTTTCTCTCTCTCTCTCTCTCCCCCTCTCTCTCGAAATGTAGATAAGAACATTATACGAAATGCTGCGGATTTTAAATTTTGTACTCATTTCAGTAACGTAATGTATGAGTTCAGAAATATTTCTTGCACGATGTCATTTATTCGTGACAGGGATATTTCAAATCGCGTTAAATTACCCATTTATATTCAGTAATATTGAACACGAGTCGTTTGCCGATATAACAACTTTGACGTTATCGTATCAATATGTATGCCAACGACAGAATCAGGCTAAAAATCAATTACCATTTATTGCATTGCATATGTTATGGTTTTCATTCTAAATCTCGACGTTTAAAAGAGAACGGGAGAGAGAGAGAGAGAGAGAGAGAGAGAGAGAATGCGCAAGTGTAAATCGTAGGCCAAACGGTACATAGATAGCTGCTATTCCGTGGGGCTCTGAAACGATCCTCGTAAGCTCGGCATAAAATAACTCCATTTTCGCACTAGCATCGCGCTGCTCAACACCTGGAGCGGAAGTCACGACGTAAACGTGGCATCGCCGTAAGTAGAAAAATGTGGAGGCGACGTTCCGTTTATGGAAATGCGTCTGGCTTATCTCATATCCGCTAGACAAACTGAAAGTGCAACGTGTTCTTCCTCATCATACAACAAGGCATGTAATAACATATTTCTATAAACAATCGTGTTAACATCGTCGTTTTTATTGCTATAAAATTGCGCGGTTACTTGGAACATCATTGAATCGTTTCCTTAAAACTTGCCACGTAGAAAAAAAACAAGAAACAATTCTCTCCCGGACTTGGCGGGTCGTTTTTCTGAGAGTGCCGAAATGAATATCAAATAAACGATCGCCATTCATGGAAGTTTAGTTTTCGACCCACGTGTCCGAACGGTACATTGACTTCGCGATGCTCGGAGTAGCCGGAAGTGTTAACAAATCGAGTATGGTAAGCGACAAAAGCTTCACATAATCAAAAAGGCCTGTCGAGAGCGATGGAAGCCATTGACCTTTTGCAGGTTGCAACGAACGAATGAAAAGAAAGAAGCATTTATGGTCATACCTTTCGCCTGATTTACGCAGCATGATTAGCAGAGACTCGTACACGATGAAGTTGTTATATATAAATTTTAGAATTTACAGACCAAAAACTTTGGACATTTCGCTTGCAACCCTGAACGCAAAAATGCGAAAGTTAGTAAAGTTGATAAGAACAATCAATGAAGAATTATTTCACATCTAATTGTTGATTAGAACAAGATCATGATCTACAATAAGTGTAGTAACCCTTAAGCCGTAAGAAATTGGCTATCAGAGTCGATTATCCTCCTCATATTTCACTGATTGATCAATTTCTTATGACTTGAGAGAATTCTAAAGTTTTATTAAGTCAATAAAATAGACGACTTTAGAATCCTCTTAAGGTTCACTATATCTATTGTAAATCGAGACTAACACAGGATAACGTGGGGAGTCAAAATATTTAGAAGATCCCGAATGTTCATAATTATTCCGGATGTTTTTGGAAAATTCCCTCCGGACATCCTCGGAACATACTTTAAAAAACAAGACGATGTTCAGGTATAAGAACATGAATGGTAACCTTAGATATACGTCGTCAAACATGAGTGAGCTGAACAGAAGATAAAGAAGTCTACGAAGAAGACATTGATATGGAATTTCGATTTAAACGAAATCACAATGGGAACAACATGCTATTAGAACATAAGAAACCGGAATAACACGGAAAAAGTGAAGAACACGATGGTACACGAAGAAGGAAAAAGGAGTCCAAACGGATTACGACAGCAAAAGGCGAATGCGCTAAGCGAGGTAAACACTTGTCGAAGAAGAGAGCGAGGCGTAGCGTAAGTCGGGGGGGGGAGGGTCGCGAAGAGGAAGCGGACCAAGTTTAATGCAGTTAAAACAGAAGACAAAAAAATAAGAAAAAGAGAAAATGAGAGTTCAGTATCTCAAGAAATCTCTAAGTGAGTGAGCGGAAAAGAAGACAGAGGATCGCGGGAGACGAGAAGTACGAGCAGGATGACAAAAGGACGGAAACGCGCTGCTTAACCGAGTTAGAGCGACGGGGAGAAAGGAAAGAGTACAAGGAAGACGGATTCAGTTGGCAGCTGACGGAGAGCAAGAAGCGCAAGAGGGAAAGAAGCAAACCCGACGGATAGAGAAGGAGAGAGAGAGAGAGAGGGGGGGGGGGAAAGAAAGGGGAGATAGATTCGCCTGTTCCGCCGCCTGTCCCGCCTGTCCGTGCGCTGTCGGCGGCATGCTTCATGTCGAGCTGACAGCTCGTATCTACATTCTGCTCGCGAGAATCTTTATAAGCGTTCGTGGGCGACTGACGAGCTCGATGACTGGCGGGCGTGACGCCTGGTGCCTGGCCTGACTCTGCTTGACTGCCTTCCTTCGTACCTCGTTACGACGTGCCACGGCGCGCGGCGATGCGAAGGCGAAGGGAACGAGGCGACTTACGATGCTTAGCCATCGCATCAGCGCGGCGCTGCGTTTCGATCCGACACGATGTCATGAATTTCCTTCGACGTCTCCAATCTTTTCCCCCTGCCTACGTCACATCAGCGGTGGATCTCGCTTTGCGAGCGTTACTTCATTTTCCGTTATCGCACGATCAAGATGCCGAAAATTGTGGTGAATATCCGCATCCGTTCACGGTTTGCGATCACGAATAATATCCGCTGCGAATTAGGAATACATATATAAATATGATAAAAAAAAACAGATTTTTTTTTACTTCACAGTAAAAAACCGAATAGATCGGCTTTTTATGATTAAAAAATTGTTTTTCTTAAATAAAAATTTTGAAAAATCATATAATTATAGTCATTAAATAGTCGTTTACTACATTATTTCAATATTATTTAATATCTTTTGTAATTTTAAATATCGAAGCGGAAATGGGAATTTTGCGTTATTGTGGTATCTAAGTTGATTTTCGAAATTGGATTGTAAGTATATCCATGGCTGCCATTTATTCATTAGCTGTATGAAAAAGCTTCGTACAATTGTTGTAAGATTTTTTAACATTAGAAGTATCAATGTTTCTTATTTATTAAAAGGATCAAGCGAATAAATTGAACTGACGAAAATAAAGAAAATAATGAAAAACCATACATTTCATCAATACAAGAAACATAATTATTGAAAAGTCAAAAATTTCAGAATTCTATCTTTTACACAAGAAATATAATATTAATATAAAAATAGAATCGTTAATAATAATTTTTATGTTAATATGATTTTATATATACATATATATATATATATATATATATATATATATATATATATTTAGGTCCAGGAAGGAATTAAGGATAAGAACTAGTCATATTAAAGAATCTTACAACAGTTACAAAACAGTTTTTTTCTATTGAACGCAGCCATGTATTACATTTTAATTGTTTGTATTACCTTTGCACATAAATAATCTCTCGAATAAATGTAAAGACTGAATTCTCAAACAATATGGCAACAAACATTTAAAAAAAAATACATATTGATATCCGAATAAAAAATTTTCAGAGATAGAGTACAGAATTAGTTTTTATCGGATTTTTTATTCAAAGTTTCTAGTTTTTTCGGTCATTTTCATCTCTAACTGAGAATAATCTTTTTATCACGAAAAAGTGTACTTTCAAAATTCATAGATTAAAATTGTCACACGACTATTCCTATTATTCATTACGTTTTTATTTGTAATGTTCCAATGTGTTTAATACACGGGGTTTTGTAGTACAAACTGATCACATTTTGATTATTCAAGTCTGCATCAGATAGAAGCGACAATTTCGGAATTTCATTACATTTATATTTGTTTTATTCCGCTGTACGGATATGCGGGCGAACTTTATCGTATAACGACCCTGTTTAATGCCGTTGGCACGTAGCTACATAAAACTTGAAAATAAATGATGCAATTGTATTCGCATGCAGTGTTTTTCATCGGCCACCCATCGAACGAGCCAGTATTCCTGTTAAGCTGTTAAACGAACCGTAAATTTGATGCTGTCTCGTGACACCATGGTATTGTGATTTTTAGGTGAATGGAGGTTTCGGCACACAGCTGAAACTTATTTATGAACCATTGTGACGTTAGAGAGAGCGTGACATCACTTCCGTTGCTACAAACTTGTGTGAAGTTTCTGTAGTAGACATGCATTATGTTAATGGACCGCGTTTTGTTGGCGTTCTCTCAGTTCAACACGGTTTATATTTCAAACCGCATGCATCCCAATGACTCTGCGCTTTGCGTTGTGGAATCTTGCTCGTAATAGTATGTCATCAAGCAGATTAATTGTCCGTTGCGGCTTGGCAGACACTTGATAATTTATCTTCAATTATCTCGGATATTCCGTGGATAAAAGTAGCTGTCGTACGTCGAATATTTTTCAACTAGGTTGCGAAACGGCTTTATTGCGCGCGGACGTGCGCAACAATTACGTTGCTCTAACTATGCGGCATTCTTTACTTCGAGCCGTATCAATCACGCGGCCAGCGGGCTTCTGCGAAACGTGGGATTCGAAACCCGTTTCGTCCATCTCTTAAGAACTTGATGCATTTATATTCCGCGCAACGTCTCTCATTGAACTATTAAGCCAAAAACCAGTCACAGACCTAGATGCATTATTCCGTTAAGTGGTTGTCACAAATTCAACCTTAATTGTAGGAATGATAAATGGCGCGCCTGCGTCCGGCATGTTTTGTGTCTCCTCGGACGTCAGCGACATTGCACAGCCGACGTTCCACGTAGCTGCCAGCAGACATTCCATATTTAAGGACTGAGAAAGAGAGTTAATTAAGGAACACGCGAGTGTCGGCGTTGCACATCTTTGATTTTGTAACGTATCCATTAGCCAAGTCATTTGTCTTTTAATGCGCGTCGCGACAACGATCGCAGGACGTATCGCTATACATTTTGTTATTTATACATTCGCTAAGAAAGAGCAACACTATGAAATACAAAGTAATCAACATAGGTGTCAACCTATTAAAAGTACTTTTGGCAGAAACATCAGTGTTGCAACCTTGACATTTGTAATCAAATACAGTGCTATATTTCTATCCTATACTAATTACTTACATCTACAGTGAATATAAAATGTATCTGTAAGAAGGATACTTTTATAGAAAATTTATTTGTAGAAAATAAATATTAATTAGCAAATTATTAATAATGAACATAATAGATACATTCAACAAAAATAGGGAATACTTTTAAAACGCTCAAAATTGCACAATTTTTAGATCACTCAGAAACTCGGTAAAAAAATCATCGCAAATAAAAAAATTAACGAGCATTTTAAACATGCTTTTAACCGTTCTTCAAAAAATATTTTTATCTTTACAGTTCTATATCTTAAAGATCACATTATGTTCCTCAAAATTACGTACCTTCTACAGTTTGTAACTGGATAAAATTTTTTTTCAAAAAATTTAATACTTTTATAGAAAAGTACAGAGATTTACTTACAAAAATCTTTTTTAAAAATTTTTTATGATTATTCTTAGCCGAATTACGAGATTTTGAAGCCTGTATTTCTTACAACTGACGTTACAATTCGACGAAAAATCATCAAAAAAATTAAAAAAAGGATTTTAAAGAACGAAGTTTGCACTGTTGATTGCTTTCAAATTTAACTTCACAAAGTTGGGGAGATAAAACATTTTTGCGATGATTTTTTCGCTGAATTTCAACTTTCATAAGAATTGCAAGTATAACTTCAAAGTCGCGTAACTTGATCAAGAAAAATTAAAAAAAAATTTTTGTAGATAAAACTGTGCTTTTTTATAAACCTATTAATTTTTTTGAGAAAAAATTTTTTATCAAGCTAAAAATTGTCGAATGTACGCAATTTTTATTAGTGCTAGTTAAAAGTCTCGTTGAAAGTATTATTATTTTAATATTGTGACAACAATTTATACTGGATACTTGTAAATATTCGTATAGAAGATAAAAGAATTAAGAGAAAGTGAGAAAAAGAACATATTCTTTTATATTTACAGATATTACAGATATACGAAATCAGTTAAATCAATGCGATCTATTGACTGAGACATTTTTATTCAGCGGAAGTAAACGGCTGTGAGCTACTATGCTTCGTGTAGGTCGAAATTAAGTTGAGAAAACGCGCTTAAGTGCACGATAGACACGCGAGAGAGATCAAAGAGACCGCATGAGTGACGGAAACCAGCTGGCGGACGATGTTCCCAGATTTATCCATCCGTTTTCTTTCGTACTGATGCTGCTCAAAATATTGTTCTTGCTCCTCTTCCTCCTATTCCTTGCCCTCTCACACTGTCTTCTTTTTCTATTTATCAATGTTGAAGACATCTCTGCTTTGATTTGTTCGTGAAACTCAGCATCGTTACAAACGTCTTACAAAAAGATATTTTGCGCCGGATTAGATTTTTAAAATGTAACACGTGCACCCACGGAGAAGTTTCTTTCCGAAATAATCTATGATTATTATTATTGGAATGTCACCTTTTTGAGAATGTCGTTTGTACACGATAAATATCCGTTCATCACTTCAACTTCGTTATTGAACTGTGTCAAAAATAGAAAGCCGAAAACGGACTCTCAACGGAGTTACAAATTGTACGGAATCTATTGAGTGCGAAAAGACCATGGCCGTAGGGATAACCGCCGTAGGGAAGATAGTAGAAACCAATAGCGTTGATTGGATCGTTTCTACACTTTCAGAAGAGGAGATTTACCGAGGTCAAAATTGTTGGTCTCTTGTGACCAATCTTCGGATGGCATTGTCGAATCGCACGCACGGGATTGGTGTGTCTTTAAATGTTTTCGAAAGAACTTTTTGAAAACGGAGGAATTCCAACGAAGGTCGCTTTATATTTGTTCGAAACAGCATGATCGACCATTTGGATCGACCTTACTCTAGACTTGAGTTATTTTTAAGAAGTAAATATTAAAGCGTACAATTTGTTATTTATGGGATGCAGACAATTTGTAAATAATATAAGAATAGCATGAAATTGAAGCGTATACATATTTATTTGAAAACATTATCTATTTTCGAACACCCATTTTTTTTTTATTTCAAAGTAATGTACGAACATTCAAGTAAAAGAAAATGAAAATCATTAAATTATTATTAAGCTGTCTACATGATTTTGACGAAGTTGAACTTTGAAGATACAATCGATATATTTTTATCATGAATACTAAATAAATTTAAATTTAAAAATAAAAAGTAAAATATACAATTCGACTTCTATGATTATAAAATTTGTTGAAAATTTTTTACATGGCCAACGGAGGATTTTATAATTAATATAATGTAGGATTTGAACAAAAAGTAACATTTAACTATTATATTAAACTTACAAAAATTGTTTATAAGATTATGTCATTAAATTAATTTTTTATAAAATTAATAATTTATAAACTTTATAATTATTTCTAAATAATTATATATGTTACACATAATTATAATGATTTAATTATAAATTTAATTATATTATAATAATATTTATGAGACTATAAATCTTATAATTATTTACAAATTTAATTATATTATAATTAAATGTATTATAATATAATTAAATTTATTCCCGTTAAAATAGTATTTTTTGACAAGATTTATTAATAGAACCTAACTTTTACGGAGCACACGTTGCATAATAAGCCTCTTCATTCGGACACTGTGTTATGACGCGGACGTAGCTACGCCATTGGCACTACGGACACCGCACGAAGTGCGTGTATGGACGGTTGTTTAGGATTACAACACACAGAGATAACCACCAGCATGCGATACATAATGCAGCAGGCATTGTGAGCCATACCGCGCCCTCTTGCATACAATACGTTCTACCGATGCATTCTATTGTTGTCTTTCGAAATAAACTCAGTCAGCCACCACCTCTCCTCGGGGCTCTATATTATCTCCATACGCATAATACATATTGCATTCACGACTCTCGTTTAGTTTGCCACTTCACCTTGGCGTATTTGACAGAGCAGTCTTTGAGACGACTGTGTTAACCTTACGTAGACGCACCATTCATCTTATTGTTATTAAAATTACGCTGACAATGTTTCAGAGACACGTGACTAAGCATTTATACAACGTTACCGATTTCAAAATGTTTTTGAAGAGACAGTAGCATTGAATACACAACAGTTTGTAATACACTTGAAATAATTAAATAAATATATTTACCACAAATTGTCAATGTCTTTTTCGTAGATTGTGAGCGTGAGAAATTTGCTTGCTGAATTTGCGTGATTTAGCATCAGATGATTGGATTAGCCTGTCCTTCTGCGTAATTTCAAAGGAATAGAGTGATCAGAATTAACAAGTCTGACTTTGAGTTAAGTCTAAGATTAAATGATATTTCAATTACATTAAAATGTAATAATAATTTAATATTTGATAGATATAAAATACCAAATAATATATTTAATTAAATACCTATCTCATTAAAAATGTATTTATTAGTTTCTTATTCTTGCTCAAAATAATTTTGATAAATTTTTCAAGATTGAAAAATTCTACAAGAGTAATTTTATGAAAATTGTACATGTAAGTGCTATCGTTCGCCATATTAGTTACGAGCATAAAGCTTGTGTACATCAATTTCTGGGCCCATAATAGCGTACAACACCTTTCGGTGTAAACCATCAGCTTACACCGTCGATTATCCTTTTGCCAAACTCTGTTTCCTCGTAAAGGTATGTCGACGGATACAGAGGCAAGCGTTCTCTTTTGTGGTGATCGAACAAGAGCCAGTCTTGCGGATGGCGTTCGTCAAGGCTTCTCTCCATCGGATAACTGGTACGGCGTCTCTCACCTGACAGGTTAAAGGAGGAGTTCGTGTGGCATAAGCCATAGCAGAGGGAAGTGACAGGCGGTGTATAATATTCGGAACTAGGCTCCGGGGTATAGACCCTGGTCGTAGCAACTAAGTATCCCTTGGGGAGACGTAATCCAGGATAAGCCATGATTTGTTTGCTTGTCGTTAGCATCACTGGCATTTGCTAATCACCGGACATTGTTCGGTAATGGATCTTCAACGATCCTCCTTTGCCCGAATCTTGATGGACAACCGATTCCTCGAAACTTTTCTACCTTCCTCACTATCGGTCGACAGATCCTTTGATGGCTTAACTGATTCCGTTGACACTTTTCAATGAGCCGAAATGATGAAGCATCTTTATATAAAGTCATACAAAAAGAGCGTACGTATGAACGAACAATTGAATTCAATATGCGCGTCGATATTTTTCTTTGAGATTTCATTCGTTTAAATGCTGAGTTGTCAAGTCTTCGTGTCTCTTTTGTTTACTGCATGTAGCATTTGTATAGTATGCTAGTACATATATAAGATGAAAAATGTATATTTTAGAGAATAATGCACATATCATATAAACTGGTTGTTCTAAGGAAAGGAAATATTTTAAGAACTGACATATTTTAGATATCGGTCATTTTAAGC
>Ga0157364_1001756_pt1 | contig 19028 bp, 2 predicted proteins | sample AttsexASBM2_FD_111476 | JGI IMG/M metagenome (GOLD analysis project Ga0157364, IMG submission 111476) | Fungus gardens microbial communities from leaf cutter ant in Ribeirão Preto, State of São Paulo, Brazil - Atta sexdens ASBM2 | ecosystem: Host-associated > Fungi > Mycelium > Unclassified ...
ACGATCTTTAAGATACGTTTTGTAGACAAATCTTATCTTCATTTTGTATAACAGTTTCATCTTCAATCTACATCGCGATTACGCATCGTTTGGAATTACGCAGCTAATATTTTTTAATTTTTTGCGGCTATTTTAGGACAAATGCCATAAAAAGCTTATTATAAATTGAATCATGTATATAATTCCGGATTGTAAAAAATAAGAAAAGTTCATAATGGAGCATGTCAATATTGATTGCGCACGTAATTGCGCGACGCAATGAGTCGTTCTTGTTCAATAAATTATAATCATAGTAGCTCATGAATTACACGATAAACCATGATTACATTCGTATTACCTGCAGAGCAATGAATTTTTCTTCCGCTATATTTTGCGTGCACATCCGCATGGAAAAAAAACATCAAATATTCAACCGCAAAAGGAAGATTTTCGTTATATGATTTTATTAGAATCAGATAATTCTACTAGAAAATAAAATGCGTCAAGTAAAATAATACTAAGATATATGCAGCAAACAGTACAATTGATTTCGCAAATAACTTCCTAAAATAATTATTCCTTTACAGAATATTTTGCTGATTGTGGTCATTAAGTTCATCATTCAGTAAAAAATTATTTCAGGGAGATCAACGCTGGTTCTACGTTTTGCTTTGCTTCGTATTGGATTTAAATGCAAAAGTAAGTTGTAAATTTTACTACGAAAACTTTTGTAACTCTCAAGCCTTGCTACTGTCGTTTCCTCCTTGGAAAAACTGCACCCAGATAAGACGACAATGATAAATCGCAAGTGTCGTGTTACTTTTGTGTGGCATACTTTGTATAAAATTCGTTATCTCTTTGATTACTTGTTTATCGCTCATATAACTCCATAATAAATAAATATATATATATATATATATATATATATATATATATGTATAAAGTTCTACATGCCGATCCTTAGCGAGCGAAAGACTTGATGAGCTTATTTCTCAAAAAAAAAATATTGTTTTCGCAATTATTCATAATTTCGTAAAGACAACTCTCGAAAGTATTAATGCTCGACGTAATTGGTGAACAAAATGACTTATGAGATTATTTGAGATACTCTTGCGCTAAAAATTTTACCTAAAATTACCTAAAATAATAAAATCTCATTAATAAAATCATTTTCTACATTCCTAAACGCAATTCTTCACTTTTTTTTTAATCACAGCTGAAAAATTATCTCCAATTCTCAGAGAATTTATATTATCTGTATTAAGAATGTCTAAATACGTTAAGTATATAATAAAAAATTATGAAAATCTGTTACTGTTACACAGTATGTTGTTTTAATAATGCGTACGAATCCAATACTGATTAGGAATTTCATGAAGTTCATATCTATTATCAACACTTCAGGACTATTAACAATATCGATATCGACAATAATGAAAAATTAACATTACTTTCCAAGATTGCATAGGACTTCTTCCCAGACAGCATAGAATATTTATAATAAATTCATTATAGTATTCATTTTTCGAAATGTAAATATTTTACACGTATTTTATATAAAGCTTTATTCGAAAAAAGAAGAATTCAGACTAAATATTTTATGTACAATAATATTTATGATAAATATAAATAAATATTTTTAGTAAGTATTTTTAACTTGAATTATTAAGTATTTTATAACGTTATTTTCATAACGTTTACAATATTTACAATAAATATTTCTTAATATTTATAATAAATATTTATGATCTGTGCAACATAAGATCGCAAAATATTTACAAAATACAATATTTAAAATAAGTTTTATAAGTATTTACAAATATTTTGTAAATATTTCATAAATATTGTGTGCAATATGCTGTTTGGGTTTATCCGGTAGCTAAAAAATTTCGATGTATCATAAGGTCGGAATTTATCCTTCTGCAGTTTCTAGGTTGTCGGAATGACCTCCGATCTAACGGTCAACTGTTACGCAAACTGGCGTATCTCCAGTGACATCTTTCATTATGCGGAACGATAAAATTGAAGCATTATTGCATTACATATACGCGCGCGTATTCTTCCCGAGGAGAGCACGCGTGATGTCATGTCCGTAGATTAGATTCACGTGACAGCTTTTCACTCTTTCATAAAGTAAATCTGACCATTCATCATTAGTCTGCAATTAATCCATTAAAGATTACAGTTAAATTATAAACTATTATATGTATTATTTTTACTATGTATATGTAATATTTTCTAATTGAATATTTTATGATTGAATATATATATACTTTTGCTAATATTAAAATCATCGTTCTTTTCGAGATCTTTTCAAATGTAATATCTAAAAAAATGTTTTATCTTTAAAAAATTGAAGATTATTTATAAGCTGTAAAATTTTATGATTAATAATATTTTTTATTTAAAAAATGGATTGTTAACTGTTAATGAGCTAGAGTTGCGCATGATTATATTTGTTATCTTCGATAATACAACGGAAATTATCGAAAGAGCGAATCATTGAAAGAGAGAATCGTATAGATATCGTTACATAAAATGATTATAAAAATTACAAATAATCTTATCTTGCATTGAGTGGTTTGTTCAATACAATGATAATCCAAATTTTAATCCAATAATTATGAATACGAAGAATATATAAATATGTAAAAAGAATATATAAATATGTAAGAAGAATACGTAAAAATCACCAATTAATTTTTGCCAGAAATCTCATAAATAAGTTCACTCAATCATTAACAATTAAGATGCCCAATATAGAAAAGGAAGAAAAATTGTATATTTTCATTCTTCGTATTTTCTTATTCTTTACATATTCAATTATATTTGTATTCTTTTTTTAAAATCTGTTTCATAAATTAGTTTTTTTAAACAAGCCATTCCAATATATGTCAACATAGAAATAACAACTTTTGAAAAAAATTTTGAAAAAGAATTTATGAAAAAATTCTATTGAACTATCGTCGAGTGTTTCGGAAATATGACAGAAATACTCTAAATAAGTACTCTTTCTCACAATGCTTGCATCTATTAAATCGTAATGATAGCAAATTAAAAACATATTGGTAATGACGAGTTGCATTGCATTGCGTGACGTCCCGTATGAATAAGTTTTCAACTAGGATAGCCATATTAAGTTCTGCAATGCCTAAATTAGTGCCTACGATTGAAGCTCATCCACTGATTGTTTCTCTGGATAAATACAAGCTTCAAACAATAGTTATATAGTTATATTCCGGCTGTCAACAATGATACGAGAATATTGAATTTGGCACGTGTGTGTGTGTACATTTATACAGTTGCATAAATAATAATTATAGATTCCAACTATTAAAGATAGAGGAAGGTTTGCAAATCGCAGTGTAAGCGACAGAGAGATAGCTTTCATGTTTTGACAAATGGAAAAATTTTGAAGAATTAAAAGTAATTTTCCGTGTCACTTTAAACATTTACGAGAATTAATAATACTGTGAATTAATATTTTTTAATATAAATTGCATTTTATTTGGGATAAAAAATAGCAAGAATTTTTATATAATATATTTCGTTATCGATATTTCGAGAAGATACGTAGGTAAAATAATGAGAGCTAGACAATGATATTTTAAGTTCCACCTTGTATACGCCTCGCAGTTGTCGCGTCTGTCAATAGATGGCTATACTTTCCCGTAAGCAGAATATCAAAATCAGTATATATAAGGCTTGGCAAGCAACAAGATTCATCCTTGTCTTTGGGGAGCAAAGTATTCAATGATCGTTTAGTGAGAGTACTGTTGCTGAAACCCATAACAAAATATTTTACCGCATCCGTAAATCTGTTATATTTACGAGATGCAATTTTTGGATAGCCTCTTTACTTTACAAGAGGTTTTTTTTAGAAAATAATCCGATAAATGATATATCAATATACTCTTGTCTGACTTACACATTAAATGGATATTATGAATTATCAATATTTGTTTTATTAATTTTTTATTAATTATTTGCAATTAATTTGAACAACAAAATTATATAAGGTTTAAAATTGATCTCAAAAAGCTAATCTGCCACATTTAACTTCTTCTCTATATTTAACAATACTTATTTTAACGATACAGAAGAGTGCTGAAAATTAAATATCTTGATTTTAAGTAGCGTGAAATAAATATTAAAAAATTTCATATAGCATTGTCAATTGTAATTGATGTAAACCAATTGACATTACTGCGGTCTATAAATACACAGTTAACGCCAACTAAAGGTCAAACGTTTAACAAACGGTTTCAACAAATTGGTATTGGCACTACGCAATAGTATTCTATATGCATTGCATAAGATTGAGAACAGCATTACTGTTAGGAATAGTATTTGAATGTGAGCCATTACAAACCAGTCCGTTATTAGTTCACGGATTTTTGTCATGCCGGTACGATCCAATAAAAACACGCGTAATGGAACTTCTATGTTTTCGAATAAGATAATAATAAATCACCTCATAATGTGATCCCAGATAAGAGATAAGATATGATTCTATTTAAAATGTTTATAGAGATCAAAAAATATAATTTATATTACGTCTAATAAATTTTATTGCATACTTTTATAAAATTAAATTTGACGAAAGCTATATTAATACGTTTTAGTAGATAAGCGATAAACCTTATCATAGTCTTAATAATAATAAAATAACAAGATAAATATATTGAATAATTAATTTCAAGTTAATTCATTTTATTTTCAAATAATTTGGAAAAGATTCAAATTAATTATATTGACATCTTCAAGAAAAAGGTGCTATTTTGATTGAATCTTAATTAAAAGGATCCGGTAGATAATAATTTAAAGAATACATACACATTCAACAATTTTAGAATAAATCCATTTTGCGTGGCAACACGAAATGAAATGCTCTAGAATTTACGGCCGTAAAAGAATTAATCACCGCGTCTTCAATCCGATTATACAATTGTTCGTCCTTGTCATCGATCACATCTTGTTTAAGAAAAGCTACTTAGTTATCCACTGGATAACCGCGGCCTTTCGCATGGACACATCGCTCACTGCATATCAATCTCAACCGCGTACCAAATTAAGCAACCGCGTAAGCGATTGGCGAAAGACCGAGTTACACGTTCAAAATGTCTAAGCAGGAACCTTGGACACCAATCAGTCACTGAGTAACTTTAACAAGCATTGCGGACCATCTGCTCGATAAAACCGCGACAAAGGATGCTGCGTCGTCTTTTCTGCTGTTTATGAGCCACATACGAATATATGAGATGCTTCGAATTCTTCGGCTAAATTTGAGCGACACTTTCTTCCAACAAAAATCAGACTCAAACAATTCTTGAATAATTAAGAATGAAATGCTTATTGAAAGTATATTTCTTTACATACGACAGCAATATCTTTTCTCAATTCTTCAAATTTCAATATATGAGAAGTAAAATCCTGTCGAAAGATAAGAAGAGAAACAAGAATCTAGCATCAATTCAGATTAATTAAAAAACTTCATTTTCTTTTGATCTGCAACATTAGAAGCAACAGATTGTAAACGGCCCGTTTTACAATCGAAACATTAATCTCTCTCTTCTTGTATAGATAAAATTATTATGCATGCTTCACCATAACATAAGCCAAATGATTCGTAATTTTAAATAAACCTTACGTCCATCGCGTACATAATCGCTTAGTTGCAAAATGCACGAACGCACGCACATACACATACACAAGAATCTCCTAACGACTTCTTCGAAACGTCAACCTTGAAATAAAACACAGCACAGTTCTCGAACGAGTTACTTATTTCACGTAAATAAAGTATCATTATTTTATAAACGAAAACTTTCCAAGTAATAATAATAACAGAAGAGTCCTTAAAAAGTTATGAAGTAATCACAAGTAGTTATCTGTTTATTATTACGCTCCTATTCTTACTACATTCTATTTTTATTTTGTACATATTAATTTATAATACAAACTCGCGTACATTAATTTAAAATTAACATCTATTTGGTATATAACTAATTAATTTTTTTACATCCAATGAAATCGTATGCAAAAGATGAATTTTTTTCCTTTTCGTCTATACAGTTATCAGTTAAATTATTATTTGTAGATTATAAATAAAAATATAAATAAAAATATAAATAAAAAACAAAAAATTGGATAAAACCGGAGAGATAAATTTTCCCTCTGAATCTTTCTTCGATAATTAAGTTCAAACACGTGTTAAGAGAAAGCGAATAAACTGCGTCAAAGAAGAAAAATAAAGCTAAAGCTAAACTAGGTAGGGTACGAACCGCCGACGGGGCATCGAACTTTTACTCTCAACAGAATTATGTATACTGTATATATACAGCGAGACGGTCTATGAATCGTTCGATTACCTCACCTCGTAGTCACGCAGAAAACTACTAATGTTGGGTGTCTCCAGACGTGTCAGAGAGATAGAGAGCTTTAATCTACGGATCCTTTGATCAATTTAGAGTCATTTGCACGATAAAAATACTAGTGAACCGCTTTAGAGTTACAATTCAAAAACAATTTGAAATCGAACATTTTTCGGGAACTTAAGGAATAAAATCTATTCTTTAACTTCTTCACGTAAACTTTAGCTTTATATAAGTGATAATTAATTATATATATATATATATATATATATATATACACACACACAAAAGTATTTAATATTACAAAAATATTAGGTGTAGTAAAAAGAAATCCATTATTTTTGCATGAAATTTGCATTGAATGGAAAAATAATGGATTTCTTTTTATTACACCTAATATTTAATATTAAACTGAAAGTGTCAAATAAATGTTATCTCTCTTTCTCTCAATGTTCTTTTAAGGAAAATTTATTCCAGATTATTCTTCCAAATTATTATTGGATTTTAAATTATTCTTCGAAATTGCTAAATTCTAAATTACTTTGCGAGATACCCTGTACGTCTTGGCGCAAATCCTAATATCGTAGTCGTTAAATGATAAATACGACGAGTATGTGCCAAGGTAATCACTTGACTATGTAATCAATATTGATCACAATTTCTGCGACCCTTCTGTCACCCTTCGACATACGGAAAATCGATATCAGGCGCTTTATTTATAGTATATCCGATTCGTGCATAAAGTGACTGGCTTGGCACTGCAGTCAAGCGAAGATGAAAGACTTTTCCAATGACTGCTGTTACGGTAACAATCTCACATATAGACTCGATGCAGATACGCACTCCCAGGTATAACGCCTTCGTATATTTGTACTATTCGCGATATTTCGCCAGCCGACTGTAGAACGAGCTCGTTGTTCGCCGATCCCTACGTATACGTTGCTTTACATGCCCCGATGCTATTTATACAAGATATATGCAGCTTTTTATGTACGCTCGGTACACAGAATCAACCCGCTTCTCGGACTTTCTGTGGCGGAAATATGTGTTCTTCACAAATAATACCATGAGGAACTATTCCTCGAAATTGATCAAGAAGATAAGATACAACATACACATTACATACACTTCACTGTTTCAATAAGGAATTATTATCACAAATAGCTGTTGCAGTCGACATTAAATTATATTATTATTATTAGGCTATCTATTCTTGTCTAAAATTGAAATTATCAATGATGTAGAGATTTGTGTTTTCTAATCTTAAAAATTCAGTAAATCACAGAATTAGAAAAAAATACATACGTGGTTCTCACTATATTTTGATAAAAGCATAATTATTGCGCCTTTTCTAAGAGATAATCTTATCTGCCTTTGATTTGTTATCTTTCAAAAATGTCTTTCAGAGGGTAATGTAAAACGAAGAATTCAGTTTACCAAATTTAACGTTACACGCAGAAACAGATGGTACGCATATCAACATCGTTTATGATCCGATGAAAATTTAATATTAATTACTGGGAAAACTGCCAATTTTTAAGCTGTCCTGTACCTAAACTCGAGTTTCATTTAGCTTGATTAGACAAACCTCTGCATAATCAAAGGCTTCTCGCCAATTACTTGACTTGGCTCATGCGAGATCAAGCAAGATTCGATAGACAAGCTTAAAGATTAACACTACCGCAGCTGAATACGAAAATAAAATAGATGGCAGAATCGATGTATTGCATATCGCACAAATTAAAACTCGTATTTGTACGGAATTCAACGACAGGTCTTCACACAGACTCGAGTTTACAGTAAACAACTTTTATGGTCCATAAACTTGAAACCGCGACGTCGCAATTTCAAACTGAATTTTCGTTCGAGCTCGATATATCGTTTTGTTTTTTTAAAAAAAAAAAGAAAAACAAAGAAATTGTTATTTATTACACAATTTATTATGAAAGATAAAGTGCCTGAAGCCAACACGAAGTTAAAATCGCGCCGTTTGAAATCGGATTCCTGTCACACGATCGCTGAATTTTCTCTAGCGCACAAGAGATACATAAACCCGATTCGTCTCTCGTACGTCTATTCTTACGTTCATAAGGTTATTTACACTCGGTGTCTGACACCATTTCGGTGGCTCGAGCCGCGGCACCCGGAGCCAAGCTCGACTATTCGTCCGCATTCAAAGTGCGTCTAGCGAGGCCCTCAAGTATCCGTCGAAAAGCGCACTCCGCGTCTCACGAGAAGCACGAGAGGAAATCCGAGCAAAATAGAGCCAATTGTTTGAAGTTTGAGAGATCTGAGATAAGTTCTCGCATTGTGAGCCGTGATTCCTGTGCATCATCTCGGATTTCCATCACTCAATCGTTTTGAAAATTTTATTTCAGTCGCTTATACCTAAAACTTTGTTTATGTATCTAAACTTTGTTTACATATATTTGTAAATATATCAATTTTTTGGAAGATTATATAAATATTAATCTATTATTATAAATATTAATCTATTATTATCATTTTTATCAATGAGTAAATTTTGTACGATTAAATATACGTACATTTATGTAAAAATTCATTAAAAAATTCATAACATAAGCACTCGTACTTAAAAAAAATTTTGTAATGTCTGCATTCATAACAAAAAGAAAACATTATATTTTTATCATAGATACAAGAACATTCACGGACGTCTCAGAGCTGTCAACGTCAAAAGACAAGCAATAAAAATAGATCTGTGTTGCTCTAAAGTTTCGTCTTATAGTAAAATATCATATAGTAAAACATCTTCCTTAATGATTTACTGAATTTTTTTCTACACCAAATATACAAAAATTTCTATATCATTGATTCTACTTCAATTTCTACCTAAAATGATTTCAACATTCAAATAGCGGTACAATTTAACAGTCAATTGCTGAAGCCATTTACGATAGCAATTTCTTTATCTATTTAAATAGGCTATTATATGTTATATCCGATCTTAGAAACAAACCCGTTTGAAGACGAATATACATGTACAAAGTTAATATAGAAACAGCACAAATGCATTAAATTATCAAATGATATAAAAATAAAAATATTAGATCAGCCTAACATTATAAGAATATAATAATATAAACTTATCATTGTAGCAACAATCGTTTTTTAATCATCCTGCCATAAATATATATATATATATATATATTTATGGCAGGATGATTAAAAAACGATTGTTGCTACAATGATAAGTTTATATTATTATATTCTTATAATGTTAGGCTGATCTAATATTTTTATTTTTATATCATTTGATAATTTAATGCATTTGTGCTGTTTCTATATTAACTTTGTACATGTATATTCGTCTTCAAACGGGTTTGTTTCTAAGATCGGATATAACATATAATAGCCTATTTAAATAGATAAAGAAATTGCTATCGTAAATGGCTTCAGCAATTGACTGTTAAATTGTACCGCTATTTGAATGTTGAAATCATTTTAGGTAGAAATTGAAGTAGAATCAATGATATAGAAATTTTTGTATATTTGGTGTAGAAAAAAATTCAGTAAATCATTAAGGAAGATGTTTTACTATATGATATTTTACTATAAGACGAAACTTTAGAGCAACACAGATCTATTTTTATTGCTTGTCTTTTGACGTTGACAGCTCTGAGACGTCCGTGAATGTTCTTGTATCTATGATAAAAATATAATGTTTTCTTTTTGTTATGAATGCAGACATTACAAAATTTTTTTTAAGTACGAGTGCTTATGTTATGAATTTTTTAATGAATTTTTACATAAATGTACGTATATTTAATCGTACAAAATTTACTCATTGATAAAAATGATAATAATAGATTAATATTTATAATAATAGATTAATATTTATATAATCTTCCAAAAAATTGATATATTTACAAATATATGTAAACAAAGTTTAGATACATAAACAAAGTTTTAGGTATAAGCGACTGAAATAAAATTTTCAAAACGATTGAGTGATGGAAATCCGAGATGATGCACAGGAATCACGGCTCACAATGCGAGAACTTATCTCAGATCTCTCAAACTTCAAACAATTGGCTCTATTTTGCTCGGATTTCCTCTCGTGCTTCTCGTGAGACGCGGAGTGCGCTTTTCGACGGATACTTGAGGGCCTCGCTAGACGCACTTTGAATGCGGACGAATAGTCGAGCTTGGCTCCGGGTGCCGCGGCTCGAGCCACCGAAATGGTGTCAGACACCGAGTGTAAATAACCTTATGAACGTAAGAATAGACGTACGAGAGACGAATCGGGTTTATGTATCTCTTGTGCGCTAGAGAAAATTCAGCGATCGTGTGACAGGAATCCGATTTCAAACGGCGCGATTTTAACTTCGTGTTGGCTTCAGGCACTTTATCTTTCATAATAAATTGTGTAATAAATAACAATTTCTTTGTTTTTCTTTTTTTTTTTAAAAAAACAAAACGATATATCGAGCTCGAACGAAAATTCAGTTTGAAATTGCGACGTCGCGGTTTCAAGTTTATGGACCATAAAAGTTGTTTACTGTAAACTCGAGTCTGTGTGAAGACCTGTCGTTGAATTCCGTACAAATACGAGTTTTAATTTGTGCGATATGCAATACATCGATTCTGCCATCTATTTTATTTTCGTATTCAGCTGCGGTAGTGTTAATCTTTAAGCTTGTCTATCGAATCTTGCTTGATCTCGCATGAGCCAAGTCAAGTAATTGGCGAGAAGCCTTTGATTATGCAGAGGTTTGTCTAATCAAGCTAAATGAAACTCGAGTTTAGGTACAGGACAGCTTAAAAATTGGCAGTTTTCCCAGTAATTAATATTAAATTTTCATCGGATCATAAACGATGTTGATATGCGTACCATCTGTTTCTGCGTGTAACGTTAAATTTGGTAAACTGAATTCTTCGTTTTACATTACCCTCTGAAAGACATTTTTGAAAGATAACAAATCAAAGGCAGATAAGATTATCTCTTAGAAAAGGCGCAATAATTATGCTTTTATCAAAATATAGTGAGAACCACGTATGTATTTTTTTCTAATTCTGTGATTTACTGAATTTTTAAGATTAGAAAACACAAATCTCTACATCATTGATAATTTCAATTTTAGACAAGAATAGATAGCCTAATAATAATAATATAATTTAATGTCGACTGCAACAGCTATTTGTGATAATAATTCCTTATTGAAACAGTGAAGTGTATGTAATGTGTATGTTGTATCTTATCTTCTTGATCAATTTCGAGGAATAGTTCCTCATGGTATTATTTGTGAAGAACACATATTTCCGCCACAGAAAGTCCGAGAAGCGGGTTGATTCTGTGTACCGAGCGTACATAAAAAGCTGCATATATCTTGTATAAATAGCATCGGGGCATGTAAAGCAACGTATACGTAGGGATCGGCGAACAACGAGCTCGTTCTACAGTCGGCTGGCGAAATATCGCGAATAGTACAAATATACGAAGGCGTTATACCTGGGAGTGCGTATCTGCATCGAGTCTATATGTGAGATTGTTACCGTAACAGCAGTCATTGGAAAAGTCTTTCATCTTCGCTTGACTGCAGTGCCAAGCCAGTCACTTTATGCACGAATCGGATATACTATAAATAAAGCGCCTGATATCGATTTTCCGTATGTCGAAGGGTGACAGAAGGGTCGCAGAAATTGTGATCAATATTGATTACATAGTCAAGTGATTACCTTGGCACATACTCGTCGTATTTATCATTTAACGACTACGATATTAGGATTTGCGCCAAGACGTACAGGGTATCTCGCAAAGTAATTTAGAATTTAGCAATTTCGAAGAATAATTTAAAATCCAATAATAATTTGGAAGAATAATCTGGAATAAATTTTCCTTAAAAGAACATTGAGAGAAAGAGAGATAACATTTATTTGACACTTTCAGTTTAATATTAAATATTAGGTGTAATAAAAAGAAATCCATTATTTTTCCATTCAATGCAAATTTCATGCAAAAATAATGGATTTCTTTTTACTACACCTAATATTTTTGTAATATTAAATACTTTTGTGTGTGTGTATATATATATATATATATATATATATATAATTAATTATCACTTATATAAAGCTAAAGTTTACGTGAAGAAGTTAAAGAATAGATTTTATTCCTTAAGTTCCCGAAAAATGTTCGATTTCAAATTGTTTTTGAATTGTAACTCTAAAGCGGTTCACTAGTATTTTTATCGTGCAAATGACTCTAAATTGATCAAAGGATCCGTAGATTAAAGCTCTCTATCTCTCTGACACGTCTGGAGACACCCAACATTAGTAGTTTTCTGCGTGACTACGAGGTGAGGTAATCGAACGATTCATAGACCGTCTCGCTGTATATATACAGTATACATAATTCTGTTGAGAGTAAAAGTTCGATGCCCCGTCGGCGGTTCGTACCCTACCTAGTTTAGCTTTAGCTTTATTTTTCTTCTTTGACGCAGTTTATTCGCTTTCTCTTAACACGTGTTTGAACTTAATTATCGAAGAAAGATTCAGAGGGAAAATTTATCTCTCCGGTTTTATCCAATTTTTTGTTTTTTATTTATATTTTTATTTATATTTTTATTTATAATCTACAAATAATAATTTAACTGATAACTGTATAGACGAAAAGGAAAAAAATTCATCTTTTGCATACGATTTCATTGGATGTAAAAAAATTAATTAGTTATATACCAAATAGATGTTAATTTTAAATTAATGTACGCGAGTTTGTATTATAAATTAATATGTACAAAATAAAAATAGAATGTAGTAAGAATAGGAGCGTAATAATAAACAGATAACTACTTGTGATTACTTCATAACTTTTTAAGGACTCTTCTGTTATTATTATTACTTGGAAAGTTTTCGTTTATAAAATAATGATACTTTATTTACGTGAAATAAGTAACTCGTTCGAGAACTGTGCTGTGTTTTATTTCAAGGTTGACGTTTCGAAGAAGTCGTTAGGAGATTCTTGTGTATGTGTATGTGCGTGCGTTCGTGCATTTTGCAACTAAGCGATTATGTACGCGATGGACGTAAGGTTTATTTAAAATTACGAATCATTTGGCTTATGTTATGGTGAAGCATGCATAATAATTTTATCTATACAAGAAGAGAGAGATTAATGTTTCGATTGTAAAACGGGCCGTTTACAATCTGTTGCTTCTAATGTTGCAGATCAAAAGAAAATGAAGTTTTTTAATTAATCTGAATTGATGCTAGATTCTTGTTTCTCTTCTTATCTTTCGACAGGATTTTACTTCTCATATATTGAAATTTGAAGAATTGAGAAAAGATATTGCTGTCGTATGTAAAGAAATATACTTTCAATAAGCATTTCATTCTTAATTATTCAAGAATTGTTTGAGTCTGATTTTTGTTGGAAGAAAGTGTCGCTCAAATTTAGCCGAAGAATTCGAAGCATCTCATATATTCGTATGTGGCTCATAAACAGCAGAAAAGACGACGCAGCATCCTTTGTCGCGGTTTTATCGAGCAGATGGTCCGCAATGCTTGTTAAAGTTACTCAGTGACTGATTGGTGTCCAAGGTTCCTGCTTAGACATTTTGAACGTGTAACTCGGTCTTTCGCCAATCGCTTACGCGGTTGCTTAATTTGGTACGCGGTTGAGATTGATATGCAGTGAGCGATGTGTCCATGCGAAAGGCCGCGGTTATCCAGTGGATAACTAAGTAGCTTTTCTTAAACAAGATGTGATCGATGACAAGGACGAACAATTGTATAATCGGATTGAAGACGCGGTGATTAATTCTTTTACGGCCGTAAATTCTAGAGCATTTCATTTCGTGTTGCCACGCAAAATGGATTTATTCTAAAATTGTTGAATGTGTATGTATTCTTTAAATTATTATCTACCGGATCCTTTTAATTAAGATTCAATCAAAATAGCACCTTTTTCTTGAAGATGTCAATATAATTAATTTGAATCTTTTCCAAATTATTTGAAAATAAAATGAATTAACTTGAAATTAATTATTCAATATATTTATCTTGTTATTTTATTATTATTAAGACTATGATAAGGTTTATCGCTTATCTACTAAAACGTATTAATATAGCTTTCGTCAAATTTAATTTTATAAAAGTATGCAATAAAATTTATTAGACGTAATATAAATTATATTTTTTGATCTCTATAAACATTTTAAATAGAATCATATCTTATCTCTTATCTGGGATCACATTATGAGGTGATTTATTATTATCTTATTCGAAAACATAGAAGTTCCATTACGCGTGTTTTTATTGGATCGTACCGGCATGACAAAAATCCGTGAACTAATAACGGACTGGTTTGTAATGGCTCACATTCAAATACTATTCCTAACAGTAATGCTGTTCTCAATCTTATGCAATGCATATAGAATACTATTGCGTAGTGCCAATACCAATTTGTTGAAACCGTTTGTTAAACGTTTGACCTTTAGTTGGCGTTAACTGTGTATTTATAGACCGCAGTAATGTCAATTGGTTTACATCAATTACAATTGACAATGCTATATGAAATTTTTTAATATTTATTTCACGCTACTTAAAATCAAGATATTTAATTTTCAGCACTCTTCTGTATCGTTAAAATAAGTATTGTTAAATATAGAGAAGAAGTTAAATGTGGCAGATTAGCTTTTTGAGATCAATTTTAAACCTTATATAATTTTGTTGTTCAAATTAATTGCAAATAATTAATAAAAAATTAATAAAACAAATATTGATAATTCATAATATCCATTTAATGTGTAAGTCAGACAAGAGTATATTGATATATCATTTATCGGATTATTTTCTAAAAAAAACCTCTTGTAAAGTAAAGAGGCTATCCAAAAATTGCATCTCGTAAATATAACAGATTTACGGATGCGGTAAAATATTTTGTTATGGGTTTCAGCAACAGTACTCTCACTAAACGATCATTGAATACTTTGCTCCCCAAAGACAAGGATGAATCTTGTTGCTTGCCAAGCCTTATATATACTGATTTTGATATTCTGCTTACGGGAAAGTATAGCCATCTATTGACAGACGCGACAACTGCGAGGCGTATACAAGGTGGAACTTAAAATATCATTGTCTAGCTCTCATTATTTTACCTACGTATCTTCTCGAAATATCGATAACGAAATATATTATATAAAAATTCTTGCTATTTTTTATCCCAAATAAAATGCAATTTATATTAAAAAATATTAATTCACAGTATTATTAATTCTCGTAAATGTTTAAAGTGACACGGAAAATTACTTTTAATTCTTCAAAATTTTTCCATTTGTCAAAACATGAAAGCTATCTCTCTGTCGCTTACACTGCGATTTGCAAACCTTCCTCTATCTTTAATAGTTGGAATCTATAATTATTATTTATGCAACTGTATAAATGTACACACACACACGTGCCAAATTCAATATTCTCGTATCATTGTTGACAGCCGGAATATAACTATATAACTATTGTTTGAAGCTTGTATTTATCCAGAGAAACAATCAGTGGATGAGCTTCAATCGTAGGCACTAATTTAGGCATTGCAGAACTTAATATGGCTATCCTAGTTGAAAACTTATTCATACGGGACGTCACGCAATGCAATGCAACTCGTCATTACCAATATGTTTTTAATTTGCTATCATTACGATTTAATAGATGCAAGCATTGTGAGAAAGAGTACTTATTTAGAGTATTTCTGTCATATTTCCGAAACACTCGACGATAGTTCAATAGAATTTTTTCATAAATTCTTTTTCAAAATTTTTTTCAAAAGTTGTTATTTCTATGTTGACATATATTGGAATGGCTTGTTTAAAAAAACTAATTTATGAAACAGATTTTAAAAAAAGAATACAAATATAATTGAATATGTAAAGAATAAGAAAATACGAAGAATGAAAATATACAATTTTTCTTCCTTTTCTATATTGGGCATCTTAATTGTTAATGATTGAGTGAACTTATTTATGAGATTTCTGGCAAAAATTAATTGGTGATTTTTACGTATTCTTCTTACATATTTATATATTCTTTTTACATATTTATATATTCTTCGTATTCATAATTATTGGATTAAAATTTGGATTATCATTGTATTGAACAAACCACTCAATGCAAGATAAGATTATTTGTAATTTTTATAATCATTTTATGTAACGATATCTATACGATTCTCTCTTTCAATGATTCGCTCTTTCGATAATTTCCGTTGTATTATCGAAGATAACAAATATAATCATGCGCAACTCTAGCTCATTAACAGTTAACAATCCATTTTTTAAATAAAAAATATTATTAATCATAAAATTTTACAGCTTATAAATAATCTTCAATTTTTTAAAGATAAAACATTTTTTTAGATATTACATTTGAAAAGATCTCGAAAAGAACGATGATTTTAATATTAGCAAAAGTATATATATATTCAATCATAAAATATTCAATTAGAAAATATTACATATACATAGTAAAAATAATACATATAATAGTTTATAATTTAACTGTAATCTTTAATGGATTAATTGCAGACTAATGATGAATGGTCAGATTTACTTTATGAAAGAGTGAAAAGCTGTCACGTGAATCTAATCTACGGACATGACATCACGCGTGCTCTCCTCGGGAAGAATACGCGCGCGTATATGTAATGCAATAATGCTTCAATTTTATCGTTCCGCATAATGAAAGATGTCACTGGAGATACGCCAGTTTGCGTAACAGTTGACCGTTAGATCGGAGGTCATTCCGACAACCTAGAAACTGCAGAAGGATAAATTCCGACCTTATGATACATCGAAATTTTTTAGCTACCGGATAAACCCAAACAGCATATTGCACACAATATTTATGAAATATTTACAAAATATTTGTAAATACTTATAAAACTTATTTTAAATATTGTATTTTGTAAATATTTTGCGATCTTATGTTGCACAGATCATAAATATTTATTATAAATATTAAGAAATATTTATTGTAAATATTGTAAACGTTATGAAAATAACGTTATAAAATACTTAATAATTCAAGTTAAAAATACTTACTAAAAATATTTATTTATATTTATCATAAATATTATTGTACATAAAATATTTAGTCTGAATTCTTCTTTTTTCGAATAAAGCTTTATATAAAATACGTGTAAAATATTTACATTTCGAAAAATGAATACTATAATGAATTTATTATAAATATTCTATGCTGTCTGGGAAGAAGTCCTATGCAATCTTGGAAAGTAATGTTAATTTTTCATTATTGTCGATATCGATATTGTTAATAGTCCTGAAGTGTTGATAATAGATATGAACTTCATGAAATTCCTAATCAGTATTGGATTCGTACGCATTATTAAAACAACATACTGTGTAACAGTAACAGATTTTCATAATTTTTTATTATATACTTAACGTATTTAGACATTCTTAATACAGATAATATAAATTCTCTGAGAATTGGAGATAATTTTTCAGCTGTGATTAAAAAAAAAGTGAAGAATTGCGTTTAGGAATGTAGAAAATGATTTTATTAATGAGATTTTATTATTTTAGGTAATTTTAGGTAAAATTTTTAGCGCAAGAGTATCTCAAATAATCTCATAAGTCATTTTGTTCACCAATTACGTCGAGCATTAATACTTTCGAGAGTTGTCTTTACGAAATTATGAATAATTGCGAAAACAATATTTTTTTTTTGAGAAATAAGCTCATCAAGTCTTTCGCTCGCTAAGGATCGGCATGTAGAACTTTATACATATATATATATATATATATATATATATATATATATTTATTTATTATGGAGTTATATGAGCGATAAACAAGTAATCAAAGAGATAACGAATTTTATACAAAGTATGCCACACAAAAGTAACACGACACTTGCGATTTATCATTGTCGTCTTATCTGGGTGCAGTTTTTCCAAGGAGGAAACGACAGTAGCAAGGCTTGAGAGTTACAAAAGTTTTCGTAGTAAAATTTACAACTTACTTTTGCATTTAAATCCAATACGAAGCAAAGCAAAACGTAGAACCAGCGTTGATCTCCCTGAAATAATTTTTTACTGAATGATGAACTTAATGACCACAATCAGCAAAATATTCTGTAAAGGAATAATTATTTTAGGAAGTTATTTGCGAAATCAATTGTACTGTTTGCTGCATATATCTTAGTATTATTTTACTTGACGCATTTTATTTTCTAGTAGAATTATCTGATTCTAATAAAATCATATAACGAAAATCTTCCTTTTGCGGTTGAATATTTGATGTTTTTTTTCCATGCGGATGTGCACGCAAAATATAGCGGAAGAAAAATTCATTGCTCTGCAGGTAATACGAATGTAATCATGGTTTATCGTGTAATTCATGAGCTACTATGATTATAATTTATTGAACAAGAACGACTCATTGCGTCGCGCAATTACGTGCGCAATCAATATTGACATGCTCCATTATGAACTTTTCTTATTTTTTACAATCCGGAATTATATACATGATTCAATTTATAATAAGCTTTTTATGGCATTTGTCCTAAAATAGCCGCAAAAAATTAAAAAATATTAGCTGCGTAATTCCAAACGATGCGTAATCGCGATGTAGATTGAAGATGAAACTGTTATACAAAATGAAGATAAGATTTGTCTACAAAACGTATCTTAAAGATCGT
>Ga0157364_1001757_pt1:0-17500 | contig 19027 bp, 4 predicted proteins | sample AttsexASBM2_FD_111476 | JGI IMG/M metagenome (GOLD analysis project Ga0157364, IMG submission 111476) | Fungus gardens microbial communities from leaf cutter ant in Ribeirão Preto, State of São Paulo, Brazil - Atta sexdens ASBM2 | ecosystem: Host-associated > Fungi > Mycelium >...
GAAATATAAAATAATATATTGTATGTATCTTTTTATTCCTGAGGGAATTACTATATAGAAACATGAATATTTTAAAAATTAACAACATTAATTTATAAAAAAATCTTTAACTATAGATATGACAGATTATAATTTGTTACTAAAATTTTTCTTTTTTTATTATTACAGTTATAATTAAATAACTGTAAGTACAAGAACTACACGTTGAACTTATAACAAAATATTATAACTTATTATAACAAAACAGTTAAAATTCTTAGAATCTATTCATTTTATTTTCCAAATACCTAGAATTGTGCTTAATTAGTGTAATTTTTTTTTTTTAATAACTCTTTCATTAATGTTTCTTTATAATATTTTTTTGCAAAATTAATAAAACAATTACAAAAAAGGTTAACAAGTAAAGAGTTAATGCTTAATACTTAATAAATTGGAAACATACACACAATATCTATTTTGTGAAAGTGGCAAAATGGCGTTACAGAAAACATTACACGCTTTTTGCTACAATCTACTAATAACGAATTACGTGGATGGACAGAATATTTTTAGATTACTCGCATCTTATTCAAGACTCTTCTCACCGAATAGCTAAGTAATGATCGCCCTTTATCTACTTTCTTGTTGTAAACAAGGTATAATCTATGTTGTGATTATGTCAAAGAAAGTTTCCAGAAGTAACTGAAAATTAAATACAAGTATAGAAATATAAAAAATAATTTCTTGTGTTTTCGAATAAATATTTGATTTTTAATGAGTGAATAAAGGACTAAATAGCAGTATAAATGATTTATGTGTAGATATTAAATTTCTTTGACGTATTTCACAATTAATTTTCAAAGATAATCAATATTGGAATAAATTATATAACAATTTAATAATGTAATATTTAAAATATCCCACAACGTAAAATTAATTTGATATCTATAAAATGCATTTAAATCGTGCGTAATAAAATTCACAATTAGAGATTGTGGTTCGTGGAATTCAGGATAAATTTCCTGGAAACTTCTTTGCCAAACGAACGCGATTTAACATAGTGGTTTGAGAAAAAGCGAAAGGGAATTCCTGGCGAGGTTAACCTGATTTCTAAGACATCTCTATGTGAGAGAGAGAGAGAGAGAGAGAGAGAGAGAAGATGCGCAATGTCCGCACGACATCCCGGAAATGGAAGCGGCAGCTGGACGTCCCGACGAGCTCGCGCTCGTTAAAACCTGCAATTAGCGCGATCCTTCAGTTTCGAAACGGCGAAACGAATCCAGTCTTCGGTCAGCAGATCTAATTGATTACACTCGCTAATGGATATACTAAATTCAGAATTGCTTAAATATGCGGAAATATATCTTTTAAATTTATTAGGATATTTAACTATTAAAAAATATTCAATTATTATAAATATCATAAGTCTCAATTAAGAAATGTAATTAATATAGCATATTAATATTCAAAAATAAAATCATTTACTGATACAAAATTAAATCGTAAATATTAATAAGAGAATTTATCACCTATTAAAAGCTTAAATGAAACAAACAAATCTACATAAATTAATTCGCTTAATTTCATGAGCGTGTTTTTCATTAATAAAGTTTAAATGAAGCTATATGTTGAAGTTATATAAAATAGACTCGACTTCGCGACGCATTAATTGTTTAGTTTACAGCATTACGGAGGAATTTAATTAATGCCGTACTGTCATCTTTTTTTGTGGAATTTCTAAAAGTTAGGTCGACGGCCCTTTTATTCGAGGCAAAGAAAGAATTTAACTAGAAGTGTGGCGGATCAATTTCGTGATTAATACAGATTACCGTTCGCTTTGCGGGTTTTAATTAAAACCATTGCTGAGAACGTGCTTCAATTTAGCCCACATTATAGCACAAATTTCTCGCCAAAGAAAATTATTTACAATCTGTTTGTCGTTTTCGTCAAAACTTAAAAATCAAGCAATAAAATAATGAGTATGCAACTTTCATTGCACTGAATTAAAGCAAGATTCAAAAGTTAACTCTAGGGATAAAAATCTAAGGCTAATGATAATAAAATAATAATTAAATTAACAATAACATAATTAAAAAATTTTATTAATTTATAAACTTTATATAAAAAAATTTCGTCCTCGTTATATGAAAGGTCTATATTATATGTCAAAATAAATTTAGACATTTAAAAATATGAAATTTTAAATATCTGAGAATTCCCATACTGTTAAAATTAGAAAATCTGAATCTTTAAAGAGAGATATAAAAGAATCTTTAGGTTTTATATATTAAAATTAAAAAGTTTCCAGGATGTGACTATAAAATTAAAAGATAGAAAAGTTGCAATACCATCAAAATTCCGAGTCACCCGGTGTAATTCAGTAGGGTCCAAACAAGCCAGCTTAATGGTTACAACGACCGACAGAATTCGCGGAATGTATAACGGGAGCATGATAATCTGTGGCGAAAAATGAACGGTTCATGAAAGGCTTCGAAAAGTCGGAGGATCTCATAATAATCGTTCAGGCATTCTTAACAAATCGTGCGTATTAATTCGCGCAAAATAATCCTGAAAATGTAAGGATTAATTTAGAAAAGACGATATCCAAAAGTTTTGAAATGAAAAGTTTTTAAAGATAAAATTTGAGCAATTTATTTTCAATCTCTGTGAAACAATTATGTTCGTTTAATATAATTTTTTTCCAAGTGTATGAGATTCTTGTGTGGTGAGACATCCTCGAAGATATTCTCAACTTTCAAGAACTCATGAATTCTGTGAGATTTAGATTAAAAAAAAATTTATCGGCTGTTCTGCGATCCTCCCAGTTCAATTCAGGTATCAGAATTTCAAAACTTCCGGCTTCTTAAATCTTTAATCTCTCACTTCCATTTTCATTGAATCACTGTACTCAATCACTCAACTCAATTTATTTGTCAATAAAATTTCGCGAACATTGAGTACTTTGATGAATTTAATTGATTACGATGATGCTTTTTTCCGTGAGCGTCAAATAAAAAAAAAAATCAAAAACGATATTCCGATGTGGGCCCATATAATAATCGAAGGTCCACCGGGTCTTTTGGAACAAGTCGTGTTTTCGTATCGAGCTCGTGCGTACGCGTGCTCTCGAATCGAAGCTCACCTTGAATCTCGTTTCGAATCAACGCGGGACGTACGATCGGACAACGACTTACGTTAAAAATCCGCGCGCCGCGCCGATGAGAATCGCGCACAGCGCACACAATAACCAATGATAACGATCGCAGAAACTGCGATTCGCTGCTGCAATGCGCCGTAACTCGCGGACTGCAACGTGTGCACACGTGTCTCCAAGTCTAACTGACCTTCGGTTTCTAGCAAAACTAATTTTGCACTGTGTAGCGATTGTATCCGTTTCGTGTCAATAAACACATTATAAAAATAATATTGCAAAATATATATTTATAATATATTTCAGATTATAAAATTCTTTTAAATTAATGAAGAATAATAATAAAAAATGTTCATTAAATCAAGAATAATTTTAGAAATGAAAATAAAAGCAGAGAAAAGAAAGATTTTTATCTTTTATGCTTTAAGAAAAAATTTCTTAATTTACTTGTACTTTATCTACTTGTTATGTTAAAAAATGTCTTAATAAAAACTTGGAAATTAATGACTTAACTTTTTCAATCGAGATTAGCACCACAACGTTCATTATTTAACTTCGACCATGATTTTATTAAAAAAATGTGTTTGAAATATTATATAATAGATATTTTTAAAAATAAATTTATAAAAATATTATTAATGTCTTCTCTCTCCTCTCAGTATGACGTGTGATGTGTATCTTCACGATTTTTCTTAAAATTCGTAATATTTTAATTAACATTTAAATTCATTCGTATCAACTCTAATCTATTCAATATTATTTTCATATTTCAAAAGTGCGAGACGTTGCGCGAGATTCGCAGAGATTATGCGCGAAGATTCGTGACTACATCGCACGTCTGATTCTCCATTTTCGGTACCGTTAAAAGACTCCTGTGCCCATGCCTTTCTATCTCGATCTCCTACCGCAATTTGATCGGACGTGCGTTGAAATTCGTAAGAGCATGGATGACTCGATCCTTCGGCGAAAAACTGACTCCCGCGACTCACCAGAACTCGTTAAAACGAACGTACGTCTAGAATTGTAACTACATCTCAGTTGTTCAAAAAGGAAAAGACTAAATTTTATTTGCTCTCTCTCTCTCTCTCTCTCTCTCTCTCTCTCTCTCCTTTTGAAATTATTTTGATCCTATTTCCTTGAATTTATTTATCATTAATCGTAAATAATAATTATTTGTTTAAATACGATAGAACTTTAAAATTAATTTATATTGAATTTATTTAAATTGTATTATATAACACAAAAATTGTTTAATTAACTGACTTCGTAACGTTTATCAATCTTTTTTTATTAAATTTTATTAAATTTTTTATAAATTATTTACTAAATTTAAAAAAAATAAATAAAAGAATAGAAAAACGAAATTGCGATAAACTATATAATTGTATATACGAAAATTCGTATATTCGTCATAATTCGGCGATAATAAAAATAAAAATTTATTTTATTTCTAATTGCATTCCCTTTGCACAGCCAATCCATCGAATCTCAAAACGTATCGTTAATTTTCGTGAAATCAACTGAACCACAATGATTTCCGACAAAGCTTTCGTAATACAATATCAACAGAATCGCAATCACTGTGCAAATTTCGCATACGCGAAATACCGCGAATCGACGATCGCGCTAATTGCAATCGTGCTTACGGCACATACACGGTGCGTACGTATAACCGATGCGTAAATTTCGGATTTGAATCGCTTGAGGCGTGGAATTTACGCCTTGCAAAAAGAGCAGCAAAATTATAATAAATTGTTAGTGCAGAGATCTAGAGATAGATAGATACATATATTGCGATCCCGCGTCTATCTGCGTACTCTCTAAATTTAAATCAGTGGATAATCACTGATATCAGTGCCAAACCAGTATGCCATAATTAGTGAATGAAATATAATATATAAATAAGCTAACCTAGCTGATCTTTATTATGATCTAACTAATCTTGTTTTATGCATAAATTCAATGAATATGGAAAATTGAAAAATTGAAATTAACGTGCAAATATCAAAATTTTAATTATATAATGTGAGTATTGTGAGCATGTGAGGAAGAATGTTTATTCTTCCTTTTTTAGTTGAACTTCACTGATTATCAGTGCCAACTGGATAATTAGTGATTATTCACTGATTCAGATTTGGAGAGTACGATGTAGTTTGTCTGATGGATATCGAGAGGTTCACGATTGATGCAGAGTGATGCTCAGCGATGGTTGACGCGCGCGGTATGCGTGTACAGAATGATTTACGAGGTCGAATAGTTGAAATAGTTATAGGAGTTATAGGAGAGATAAAGAAGATATTTGATTTCACCTAGAATATGTGAATATTATTGTATATATAAAGCGTATTGTATTTTGTCATTTTCTCAATTTTTAAAAGTTGATTTTTAAAAGAGAAATAAATTACATATAAATCTGTAATCTGTGATGTTAATATATCAACAACATGTGTAATATGAATTGTAATATAGATATAACGGATGTAACATAAATAAGCAATTTTTTTTTATCTCGTAGAAAGTAAAACCTAATCACGTTTTGCTACAATTATTGCTAATATTGCTGTATTATGTATAGGTACGCGCGCGCGCGCGCATGTGTGTGTGTGTGTGTGTGTGTGTGTATGTGAATGCTGTTGAACGCAAGACAGGATAATTGTATATTTTCCCACTTCAAGGCTGCGTCATAATAAGTATACCTGCAATTTTCCGTGGCGGCGGAAGTCGGTAACGATTTACGCGAGAAATCACGGCGAAGACGCAGGTATGCGACCGCAGGTATCATGAAGAATATGGCATATACTACAAATATGAAATGTACAGTAGCAATGCATATCGAGGGCGACACTGCGATTGGCCGGTGTGTACCTCGCCACTTATGCAATTTACTTTACGCTCGTTTTAAGAGGCAATTTGACATTGCCGATCTCGTGGTTACTAGCGTCGCCCAAGCTCGAACGGGCTCTGAACTCGTAAACAGCAATAATAATTTAATAAAGCGCACTCGCGGGTCACACGAAGTCATCGTTTACTTCCCATTCGCTCACACGATCTGCTTATCTTTCCTTTTATAGCGCAAAATGATTTGATTAAATTCAATTATTCGTAAATATAAGGGATCGACAATAAAAAAATTGTACATTATATTATGAATACATCATGAAGATGAATCGAATTTGGAAAAAACGTAATCTTTCGCGTGGCCGAACACTCATCAGATATATACAACTCTAAAGATGTTAGTTCATTTAATTGATCTCATTTATTATTGAACAAAAATCTGATTGTTAGGTTTTCAACATAAATTTAAAGTGAAAAAAATGTTTTATTTGATCCTCGTTAATATAACAAAATATAATTTATGCATTTATTTCATTAATTACTTTCAATCATATTTTATTTACTAAATTGTACTAAATTAAGATTGCATTATTTATACTGTTAATAATATTATTTATCTAGGGTAACTGTCTCTATTAATGTACCTTTTAGCCAACTTGCTTCTTAATTATTATTGAATTAATTATTAAATATTGTAGCTTCAAATTTTACTTGCTTGCAATCAATATCGGTAGTTTTTCAACTATTTCTTTTTCTTATAATATTTCTTTAATCTAAAAAATATTAATATTTTATAATGCTTTTGATAAAAATAGAAAACATATCCCTATTAGTGAGTCCTCTAAGGGCGATGACCCTGTTAATGCGCCCCCAATTTGTGTACTCACATTTGACTTATTTTAACGTATAGTTACTAAAACAGGTAATAAATTTGTTTATGTTAATATTACATGCATTATTATTTCAATTATATTTATTTCAAAATTCACTCATAACACAACGTCCTCAGCTCCCATACAAGGCACATTAATAGGGACAAGCTTAAAATCTTGCGGTACGTATTACTGGAATCACATAAATTCCTTATATCTTTCGAAAAATAAATTAAAATACTTTAATACTCAAAAAATAAAATATTATCTTCGGTATATCGTATACATTAATAGTTTAACTTAACAAAAAAATATTTTCTCTTATTTATTTATGATAGTTTTTTCTTCATGACTTATCGAAATATAAAAGCACGCTAATAGGGACAGGCACAATAATTGGGATAGTTACCCTATGCTCAATACATCTATTTCAATCCAATGTCTTTTATTAGTATCACTATTAATAACTGTCCGCTTTATGTTAATGTAATTAATTATGTGGAGATCCTCGTGATTAAAATTGTAGATTTTGATAACGAGATTATTTTCATCAGAAATGCATTCGTACAAGATAAACGATCATGGAAAGAATTTACTCGGTAATCTAGCGAATGCGACGAATGCAATTCGGGTGTTAAAGGTCGAACTTAGTTGAGAGGAATCCACCACAGTATGTTGTCATCGTCGTCGCCGATTAACAGCCGCTTTATTAACTGCGCGCGAGTGTCGCTGCTTCTTTGACTGACAACTCAGCCCGTTCAATTTTATGAGTTAATGAGCTCGTCGTCCAAGCCTGCTCATTGCGAGCGAACAGTCGCAACACAGTCGACCTTCTGTGATTTTGCCGAGCCGTTATTTCGATTCCTCGTCTAGACTCGATTAACTGAATCCCGAAATATAAGATTAAGGCAGTCAACAAGTTATCTTTATTATATTCTTAGTGAATACAAACATCTATATCCGCAAGAAATTTTTGGTACAAGATGTGGTGGAAAGTGGCGTCATCATATTCTCAATAAATAAAAAACAAAAATTCAGAATTTAAATTAAATATTATGAATAGTATGAAGCGTAAAATTTTCTGTAGAATCAGAGACAAAATCTTTTCGAAGAGCAGAACTATTGATTGTGGAATTAGTTTTAGAGTATCTTTCATCGTCAGAACTACCGGTATTCTGACGCCGTTAATCCTTTACAGTTTAATGCGATCTCGAAGCATATTGTACGAATCACTGGAGAAGCAAAGAACTATAATACTAGGTTTATTCGTTAATAATTTTGTGTATTTAATTTTTTTATATAATTTTTTAACAAACAAAATATGAAATATTCAAGAAATCTGTTTAAAAAACATATATATATATATATATATATATATATATATATACTTAAAATTAATACATTCAATTTGAAATATTAATAGTAAATTCACTAGAAATTTCTTACAACTACTGGATATTGACTCGCATCGAATAGTAATCATAAACTCGAGCACTCGAATGATCGTTCGCGGAGATGAAAGCAAGTGCGAGAGCCGTGTCGAATGATCGATAATTTTTTCATTCATAGAGAACAGAGTTATGAGAGAGCGAGAACAAGATCACGGGAAGTAAAACGGATCACCGCTTGGCACGTGCTACTGGAGCACTTATGGAACATTAACCGAGAAGACGGAGAACACACGCCCGGCATATCTGAGAAGTACTCGTATTTTGAACTTGCTTATATTCCAAACACGTGAATTAGAATTTTTTAAATAGATATTTGTTTCGATATACAGATTCAGCAATCGCAAGTGAGAGAGTTTTTCCACAAATCAGATGGCACATTAACGTTCGTACAGAAAGTGTTTAATTCTTAATTATAGTCTCAAAAATGTTTCGATTATTTATAAATAATATACGCATAAAATAAGAAATCAAATGAGTATGAGAAATTAGTAGTAATTAGACATAGAGATGGAATGAATTAGAAAAGTCAATGTTACCTAACGATAATTTCTTCTGTGTTTCTTCATTAAATATAAAGTATAAAACGCACAACGGGAAATTTGATCACTAACTATCATCGCGATAACAGAATTGCACAATGCGATAAGACTAATTGATTTATTTATTTACATATTTCTTTCACACGCGCTTTCTTTCTGGTTGTGAGAATCGATGCAGCATCCACACTGCCGGATCACTCGTAGGACACTAAGCGACGACAGACAGAGAGAGCATACAGGGACACGAGGTCGAGGTAAGCCACACCGCAATTGGCCGAGCAGGGGACCGCGTTAGCAGGCCCACAGAGAAGGTCGAAAGAGGAAGGAAGAAAGAGCAATCGACAGGTAGTGGGAGCGTGCTCCAAGTGTGGGAGCCTCGGAGAACCCAGGTATCCACGTGTTCGCGGATTGTGAGTAGGGTCAGTTCGTAATATGTATGGGTAGGTATCGTATCCATAATATCCTATCGATACGTTAATTCATTTTATTAATACGATCTCTCTAAATCTGAATTAGTGGATAGTCACTAATTACTCAGTGGCATACTTGGCACTGATAATCAATAAAGTTCAACTAAAAAAGGAAGAATGTTTGAGCATTATATAACTAAAATACTGATATTTACATGTTAATTTCAATTTTCCAATATCATATTCATTGAATTTATGTACTAAAACAAGATTAGTATAGATCACATAATAAAAATCAGATAGGTTAGAGAGCTCACATTTCATTCACTGATTACCAATGGCACTGATATCAGTGATTATCCACTGATTCAGATTTAGAGAGATCATATTTAATCAAACATGACATTGTCTATGAATATCAATTTTTAAGATAACTGTTATTGATATATACTACAGATATGAAAAAAGAATTTAAAAATGAAAAAATTAATAAGACCAATCGAAAATTTTAAGATTTCAAAATTTCTCGGTTTAATATATTTTTGAATTTTGAGAGATTCTAAGAGATTCTGAAAGATTTCTTGAGATTCTGCTTGCTAATTAAGCGTATAGCTGATTAAATATAGCAAGAATCTTTACAAGATTTTATAATCAGTTATTTTTTAATGCAAGATTCTATAGGATCTTAGAATCTGAATTACGGGCACGTGTAAAAAAGCAGGAAGAGCACTGACCATTGCACCTTTTTTGATCCGCATATTTCCATCCAATTTACTCTGCATTGTGTATTCTGAGCATTACTATAGGTATTGGCGGGATCCGGGAGAGGCGAGGCTTTTTTTTCCGCGGTCGACTCATTCACCAAAACATCTGCGAATTGAATTACTGAATCTTTCACGAACACACAGGCCGCAAGCCGACAATGTAACAGTTTATCGACTCGCGCGGGAACGTCATTAACTTTTGAAAACAGACTCGTTCGCTTGTGCGCTGACAAATAGCCGGAAATACCCAAAGTACGTTACACTATTTTAAAATCCTCATTACATAAAATCTATTACTTTCTAAAGTATATATAAATATGATGAAAATTATTTATTTGCACGTACAGAGCTCATTAGTTAATTTCAATTTCAATTTCTAATATATATATATATATATATATATATATAATATATACGTAAACTTAAAAAAATATAAGCTATGCTTCTCAAAATGAAACTTTTCCTTGACAGCGGACAAAATAAAATTTTTATATTATACGAGAAAATAAACGGTTGCAATGTGATTAAAAGCATAAAGTCGGAAATCTAAAGACGTGGACTGCGCGTAACGTTCAAGAAAAAATTGCATTCCAAATCAATTTGAGTGGTTCGCAACGTCACGTTCGCGCGATCAATAGAGGATCGATAGAGATGAGGTAGATGGTTACAAGAAGCGGTTCTACGCGATATCAGAGCTTAATTAAAGGAAGATGTATTGGATCGAAAATTGCATATCGTGTGGGTGCATTGTCTGCTTTTTTTTCTATTATACCAATCGTTAATTTCATGATGAATACAAAGGCACGATTACGCGCAGCAATTAATATTGATCGAGTAACACAATAGTGCCGATCACACACTTTTTGCGCAAGAAATCTTATATGGGAAAATCGCGATTATTGTCAGATATCTGATGATTAATTCGGTGAAGAAGGATCATATTTTATTTCAAAAGGAAAGATAACCTAAAACGGTGAATTCTTTCAATTTGGAGTGAATTAATCTAGAACACTGATATATATTTAGAATGGTATGATTTATAAATTATAATTTCAAATATTTTAATTTATAATTTATTAAAAATAAATAAGAAATTTAACTAATTAAATGTAATAAAAATTAAAATTGTCAAAAATAAAAATCAGAAATGAAATAAATTATTTTTTAATATCTTTATTAATGATATTCGAAGTGATTTATTTTTATTCAAGAACATCCCGTATACATTTTGTATTATACGACAAACTTTTCAGTTCAAAAAGGAACTATAGCCTAGAATACGTCTATTTCTTTTTTTCTATAAAGTCATCTTATATTCGGAAACCCCGCCTATGTTTCCCCGTTTTTTCATCCCTCTCTTCCCTCTTACCATTCACGCAATACATATATACATAGTATCTAGGACACCTGCGACGCACTGTGACGTTTTCAATATTCTACCATCGGCATCCCGCATGTCTCCCTCAACACTTGCTCGCGTTTGTCTAATTTAAACAATCGAGTAATCGATTTTCGAGCGTTTGTTCGTCGAGTTGCGTTTACTTAAACACAGTATCGGTCTTTGACTCTTTGTAGTGTTACCTCAAAATTACATTATTTTTATATATTCTAATTTCATAAACTTTTTCTTTCAACTCATAAACTTTTCATCATATACTTAAAAATAAAATATCTTTCAGCATATTATTAATTATACCGTTAAAGATATTTAAATAAAAAAGTTATCAAAATTAATTTGTATAATATTATTCGTAATTAAATTATTTTTCTCTGAAATGTTCTTAATAATTAATTCTCTATTAAAGTTTACTTGAAATAATCCAGAAAACAAAATCTAGGACAATCCATATTATTCATAAATTATCGTTGTGAGGAAATTAGGGAGACCGGCGCGATGCTTGACTAATATATATGAAATGACTCATCCTCGCTATCTCGAGAGAGTGGATTATCCGCGAAATAGAAATAGATCGCAATGGGCCGACTGGCTAGCCAAAGATGCCATGCCGGTTCCGGTTTAAGCTTCAGTTTAGCCGACTCTCTTTTAATCATCGAAACAATGTTGACGATCGAAAGATGTGCGAAGATGAGAACCAGCCCGATTCTATCACGCGACCAAGTTTATTATACTGCACTGAAGAAATTTTTTCGGCGAAAAATATTAACATTGTTAATCGAATGTTCACGATCAAATAAAAATTGCCATATATACAATCAACTCAAAAAGAACCCAACAAAAAAAAAGAGATTTTTAACTTAAGTAATTAAATTCTGATTTTTTTATTTAAAAAAATTTTTTTTTAAATAAATCAACATTTTTAAATTGATATTTAAAATCTTTTTCTTGATCTCTGTCAATATATTTTTACATCTTTTTCTCAATAAATAAAGATTGATTATTGAACTGATATGACAGATTAGAAATGAGAGAATGAATTGCATTTTCATGTACATACGTTGGTATGTATAATGCTGCATGCCGATTTATGCAATCATCGGGCTTCCGGTTTACGTAGCGAACGAAGAACGTTTCTGTACGCTATTGTACGTGTGGCAGGAGTGTGTACGAGTTGTAAACCGACGACGAGTTGCAAGTCGCGTGCTGAGCGCGGTTCCGAAAGGAAAACACGTGATTCTCGAATCGGTTACAAGCTGTTTCACAAATCGCTAAAGACACAAAGAAATCAATTAAAAAGTCATAAAAATAAATAAGAACTATATTTAATGTTAAACCTTTAAAATTCAATATGTTTCAAAATTGTATAATATTTAATAATTATTGTATGTATATTTAAAAATTTGTATATATACTTTTATTAAAATTGTACTTTAAATCTCTGTTTTATATATTAAAATTATTATGATAAAAAATTATAATATTAAAAATTTTGAAAAATAAAATATCGACCGACCGGTTTACTTTATCTCGATTATCTTTACTTATCATTTACGTGAATCACCCTGTACACATGGCGCGTGTGTTTCGGCTTGCTTTAATTATAGACTGGAGCCCTTCTCCTTTCCTTAGCGTCCACCCTCGACACCGCGAAATTGGAAAGGCGACGTCTACGAGGCTGACTATACAGACTTGTTTCTGCAGTATGTGTATGTTCGATTGAGGGCAAGAACAAAATTCGAGAAAAGACTTGGAAGAGCTTTATGCCTACACCCTCAAAGTACCATCCTAAGCTCTAAAGTAATACGTAGTACTTAGCAAAACAAATACTACAGCTACTAAAAGCTATGCGCAAAGTTTCTTGGCCTAGTAAACTATAGAGTTTCTGCCAAGAACTGAAGAGTGACACGAAACTGTTCACTATCGAGAATGAAATTAAATTCTACTATCATTTTACAATATTTTTATATATTATTTTATATAACTATTATAATATATAATCACAATAGTATTATATTATCTTGTATACATATTATTTCTTTTTATATACAATTTTATTGCTTCTAAATTTTTTAAAAAGTTTTATGTAACATCTAAAGAAACGAATTTACTATATTGAGAGCAAAATGGAAAACGTGAATGCTTCTAATTTTCAATTCGTCAATATTTACTATGGGTGTGAGGAAAGAATGAATGGAAAGAAAAGAGAAAGGATCGAGGGAAAAGAAAAATGAGTGTACATCGTGTTATATGGATTTCGAGTGCATCTCGTCGGGAAAACGAGCCACGTCACATCCGGATGGATGGATCGAAATACGTAGTCGAATTATACTTCTCCCTTTCCCTTTCTCTCTCTTTCTCGTAGGATGATGCCACCTTGTGTTTCCAATTTGCATAATCCTGAGTCAACGTGCGACGCTCTTCCTTAGGGGATACAAGTTGAAAGACTGTCAGTGAGAATAGAGTCCTTATAGTGTTATAGGAAAAGAAGACATGACATTTTGAAATTTTATCGAATATTCTCTTTTGCAAGTGTTAATAATTTCGCGTCTTTTCAGAGAATATCAAAATTTAATTGTGACAAAATGTACATAAAGAATTTTTAATTTTAGTGCAAGAAAAATTTAAGTGACATGTCGCGTCTGTTAAAAGATGAAATAAGTTACAAGAAGAAATCGAAATAATTTATGTACGAGGATGTAACAAGACGTTATAATTAATAGCTTTTAATTAATTATAAACGGCGGAGCCTGTACAGAAGCCAGGTATTTAATCGCGGTTATAAAACGCGCGTGTCAGAGGTTACGCAAGGCACGATTCTGACCGAATTTTTATTGCAATGCTTCCATAAAACACTAATTAAAATGCTGAAGGAAATCCAAGTAATCGTTTTTTTCGAACCAGAAGCATGAATTTATCTTACGATGTTATCGCAAAATATGTTTATTACACACATTATGATGAAGGCTCATATCTTGTAAAATGAGATACGCGCATGCCTAAAGCCTAAAGAGAAGAAATACTTATATGACTTCGGAAATTTATTACTCAGATATAGTAGCTAAAGATATTACAGTGATACTATATAGCCTGTAATGTTTAATTTAAAAATTAGTAAATATTATTTTAATTAAGACAAAAATACATATAAAGGTTAAAATATTACGACTGCGATAAAAGTACAATATAATATATGTTGAAATATAATATTATATAGAATTAAATTATTAAATAAAATTAATAATAGAAAATATAAAAATAATTTTAAAATCAATGCGTTTTAAATCGAAATTGAAAAGAATGAAGTTTCAAATTTCTGAAGAAATACAGCATAGATAAATGGACAAATATAAACACTTTTATTAAAAACGCGTAAAAATAAATTAAAGGTTTAAGATTATGAAAATAGATATTGAATAGAAATATTTCTTAAAGATAATCAAAACGTGCCGCAAGAGACGTAATCGTGTCTGTTTTTTTCGTGTTATTCTAAATATTTCAAAGAGATGCGATGATCTATGGTGCATCTATGGTGTACGTACAGTTGCATGGATTTTATCTACGTATTCGAAGCGGGGAAAGAGAGGAAGAGCGAGCTTGTGAGCTTTCTATTTTTAAAGGACTGCGCTCGTGCATGCTGGTTCTTAAATTTACTTCTCCGGAGGAAGATCCGGAGCATCCACGCATCAAATATCAAATCTTTTGAATTTCATTCCAGTTATTTTTTTTATCCATAATCTAATATTTTCTCTTTTCACATTCATAACAGATAAACAATTCATATTCTATCAAATTTGATTAGAAAATATATTTTATGTTTGATATTTTATTTATTTATTGGGTTGTCCGAAAAGTTCGTGCCGATGTTGAAGGAAAATTGAAACGCCGAAGATTTAAATTTTAGTATACATTTATTAAATTATATTATAGGTTAGTCGGCACGAACTTTCCGGATAATTCAATATATTTTGTATTTATTTATATAAGATTATAAAGATTTTCATTTTGCATATATTGCAACAATAAAATATATTTATTATAATTTATTTTTGTTCTGCAATTAAAAATAAACCTGACATTTCTACCCTAAGTATTATCATTATTTCTCCAATAAACACGAACAATGTCATTTTAATTAACTGAAGCGTTCTTAAAGGATTATGTTAATGCTGAATGAACTTTGTCTGAAAATGAACTTCTGCACAAAATTTTTAAATATACTCACCATTTGTTGGGCGCTTTTTGGTTTTCGATTTACGTCGATCACTTTTTGATTAGCTGAAATAAAAAAAAATATATGTCTTAATTTGCAAGATATTCCTCGATCATTTAATTGACTAACGGACGCGGTAAATTGCATACGCGTGCGTACAGCACGTGACTATCGTACCTTATGCACTAATGACTTTAGTGTCGATTTATGTGTTACGGATAACTGTCCAATGCCATAAACGATCCAATACTGTTAGACGAATCACAAATTTATGTCACCCGCCGTCAATCAATTTTTTTCGCACATTTCGATTTTTATTAATAAAATGTCGCATCTCTTATTTAATATAAATGTTTCCAGTCTTTCTTATATTAAATAAATAAATTTACATAAATTAATTAAATAAGTAAATAAGAAAATTCCAATACAATATTTATGAATATAATTAAAAATTTGCAAATATTTCACGAACATTTCGAAAATTGTTTCTTTTTATAAATATTTTATTTGATTACATTTCAAAAAGAAATGGGAGTGTGCAAAAGATACTTACTGACAGCCTCCACTAAATCAGCTAAAAGAACACCGTCGCAGAGATCAGCCTGGAGATCGGTCACTCTTTTCTTGCAACCCCCTCGTTCCAAATAATAATTAGCCCAATCTGTATAAATCTGGAATCATCAAAAATAATCATACAATAAATAATTATATAAAGTAATATATAATACATATTCTAAGAAGTAGTATTATATCATTACATAATTAAATAATATGACTTTCTAAGTCATAATTTTCTTTTTTTTTTTATTTCCTTGAAACATAAATATATATGTATATAAGTTTCAAAGTAATTTCAATATTAAGTTCTTCTGTTTAGAATATCTACTTCTCTATTTTTCTGTTTAGAATATTTACTTCTATTTTTATTTTTTGCATCTTAATAAAAATATTCGTGAAATGAATATTTGTGGAATGAGTTAAGTACTTGTTGAAGTACAAATGAAAAATTGCGAAAAATTGCACGCGCTCTTAATTACGTCGCGTTTCATGCAATGATTGTAGTTGATCGATCGATCTCTTGAGATTGTATAAATGAATTAAAGGCGATCATAAGGAAAAGAAAAAGGGGGGAGAGAGAGAAAGAGAGAGAGAGAGAGAAGAACGAATAGCTTGTACACAGCTTGTAGACAGCAAACATCGTGGAGGAGAGAACTTTAATAGTCGATCGATCGATCGATTATTATTTCTTCATCCTACAGTTATATGGTCATTATTTCTTCATTGCTTCAGCTCTACGGATTTTTATGTTTGCAAAAATGACAAATAACCTCAATTCCTTGTAGACATTCATTATTTCCTGTTGAAAATTTATTGAAAGTTTTTTAATAAAGTGCAAATTAGTACTTATATTTTATTATATAAAAAATAAATAATTTTATTTTCTGATATATTTGACTGTTTTCCTAAATATGGGTATTTAAATTAATTTTGAAAAATTTGATTGATTTGAAAAATTTTATGATAATATTATTGTGAGCATCAATCGAACAGTTTTCAAATTAATCCCGTGTTACTTGAAGTGGGAAAAGTAAACTGATTGGAGCAATATAAATCTTTTTACCTGGAAAAATATACTCGCTTCTTATGGCATATCAAATTATGCAAACTCTTGTATTCAACATGTATATACTTCACAATTTATTGTTCTGTAAATTTTTATTCTTTATCTTATAATTTAATTTAAAATACATACAAAATACGTGTGAGAAAGAATAGCAAATAATACTGATAGAAGAAAATACTTTTTATAAATTTTACTAGATAAATTAAATTTTAATAGATAGATAAAATAAAATTAAAAAATCAGCAAGAATATCTTTAGAGATA
>Ga0157364_1001758_pt1 | contig 19027 bp, 13 predicted proteins | sample AttsexASBM2_FD_111476 | JGI IMG/M metagenome (GOLD analysis project Ga0157364, IMG submission 111476) | Fungus gardens microbial communities from leaf cutter ant in Ribeirão Preto, State of São Paulo, Brazil - Atta sexdens ASBM2 | ecosystem: Host-associated > Fungi > Mycelium > Unclassified ...
CTCGTCTCGTCTCGTCTCGTCTCGTCTCGTCTCGTCTCGTCTCGTCTCGTCTCGTCTCGCCACGCGTCACGTCGCGTTGCGTCGCGTCGCGTCGTGTCGCGTCGCGTCACGTCGCGTCCATCTCGCGTCCGTAACGTCTCGCACTCGCGTTCTGTAACATCGTGCGTGCGTGCGTGCGCGATTATTCTGAAAGAATACCGGCGGCGCGGCCGGTGTTAGATTAGATTAGAATCCGAGCATCCGTAAAGGCGCGCAACGTGTAAAGGTGTAAAGGCGGCAACCGCGGAGTAACGAGACCGGAGCAGTGAGCAGTTGAGCACACGAGACAACGCGCGCCGCGCCGTGTCGTGGCAACGCCGCCGTCACACCGTGTGCGTCACGCGTTTCGCGTCGCGTCTTCGCTCGCTGATCGCTCCCGTAAACGCGCGACGAAACACCCGCGAGGTGCGAGCATACACGTCGGTGCATAGTGCTCGCGTCGTGGCGCCCGTCGTCGTCGTCCTCATCTTCGTCGTCGGGCGTCATAGTGGCTCTCACTTGGTGTCGTGAACTGGAGAATGTAACGTGTTCCTGTCTCTGTCTCTGTCAGTGACATCATCGGTGATGATCGATTGTGTGGGAAACAGTGAATAGAAGCGGGACGTCGTCGTCGTGCGTCGCGGATGTGAAGGGAGCAGGAAAGTGAAACGGGACAAAAGTTAACTTTGCAGAGCGCGAATATTGCGTCTCGATGCGGCACGTTCGCGATCATCTCGCGATCACCTCGCGCGCGTACGCGCTCTAAGTGTGTCTTGTGTTTCTCTTCCAATATTATTGTCTTGTTGATATCACATTGATATCGCTTTTGTCTTGTTGATATCGCGCGAAGGTCAAGTCACGTGTCCGTGCACAAGCAACCGAACGCTCGTCCTTCCTAACAATATGCGGGATTGACGAGAGAAGCTCCGAGCACCCACGTGTGTGTGTGTTTGTGTGTGTGTGTGGACGTCCGAGGTGGTGTAATAACCGCAATGATGATGAGGAAGCACGTGTACTCGGCCCGAGCCGTTGTAGTCGTAGTCGTCGGAAAAATCATACCGCAAACGATACTCACCGCCGAACTGTGCTGACGCTCGTCCGCGACAGTTTGAATTTCACCGTCGGCTGCCGTTCGTTTCGTTTCGACCGACGCCGTCCTTCCTTCTGTGTGTATATGTGTATGGGTGAGTCTTTCCAAAATACTGAGGACGAGACGACACAAAAGGAAAAACAGCTAGTGAGAAGAAATCTGCGGAGAGACACGAAGAGAAAGAGAGAGAGAGAGAGAGAAAGAGAAGGAAGGATTTCAGCAGAGCGGAACCGGAGCAAACTGAGTGGCGACGCAGTCCGACGGCCGAGGCTGAGGCCGATTCAAAAAGAAGAGGCACAAGAGAGGTGCCGTCGATCGCCGGCCGAGTCTGGAATTTGGAACCGTGATCCCTTGTCCTTTTCTGTCGGACGACCTTATCGTTACCGTGAAAGCCCAGCGTCACGTAGCGCGTCCGAGCATTTAAGCTTAGCGCGCTATAACAGTGCCGAGAAAGTGTAGTGAAGTGTCGAGGCTCGCTTGCTTACATTGTGGGAAAATACAGCCGCTACGGTGGCTCAGCACGCAGAGTTCCCCGGCGCGGCCAGGGCGTTCATGGCGCAGCCAAGGGTATGTTTCCACTCATCTTTTTCATCATACATCTTTTTCTCGCTAGAGATGATGTAGAGAATGAACGCGTTTAATCGGAATCTTCGAGGATGATCCAGCTTCGAATCGGCTTGTCAAAAATACATCCCCGTCTTTCTTAGAACGATGTAACACATCGTTATTAACGAAAATCCATCGTGAGCTAAGATCCCTAAGATCGTTCTTTCACGCGAGTATTTTTACCGAGTAACTCCAAAAATGTCTAAATGAAAATTTCACGAGAATATCGAAATATTGTTGGGGGAAAAGTTATATCTTTTTTAAATCTCATGTTTAAAAATGAGGGTGATACGAGGAAAAAGTTTCTCATTACGCGAAAGTGATTGATTGTCCATCATTTCTGAATGCGATCGCGCCACTCGCAGACAGACAACATCTAATTTTCGTGGAGCTCCCGCTGCCACGTTTTTATCCACGACGCGATTTCATTTCTGAGAGAATTCTAGGAATTCATCGCGGCGCGTGAATTTATAAAACACAGCATTCCTCTTTTTCTTTCGCACTGTATCGCGCCTCGAAAGAGAGTCGGCAGGTTCCATCTTCTTAGACTTGAACGCACGCGAGTCCGCGGCTGGTGGATTTGAATTGAGTTTCGTCGCCGTGTCGAAAGGGAATTTACATGTTGGCCGCCTCGGTGCTTTGTAACATTGTACCTCGTCGCTTACAACGCGTTGCGGCGGCCGAAGAAAGAGAAACGAACAGTCGCACAAAAGGGCTGCTTTCGGGCTTGCCGAGAGCGAGCTTCTTATTCACGTGCGAAATTCGAACGATTCGCGCGCACCCGTGTCATCGATATCGCTGATTCGCGAAGGATGCGAGAGAACGAGAGAGAAAGAAGAGTGAGAGAGAGAGAGAGAGAGAGAGAGAGAGAGGGGCTTGCAGGCTCGTTTCATGTTTACGTGTCGATTACACACATCGTAATCGAACGACTTTGACCGCGGCGTAATTACGTCCGATAATCATAGCACAATACCGGGGAGTAAATTTCCTCCGGCCTCGATTGTCGCGACGACGACGCTTCACGCTCGTCGGTTCACCACCGACTTCTACACTCCTAAACAGTTGTATGGCATCCAAGAGGATCCGAATAGGAATCGTCTGTTGAATATTTACGCCCGTTACGAAACTGTTTCGGAACTTCGCCGCGCCGCGAAGAATCTTCACTGATTTCAGGCACACTCACGCAATCATAGGCTGAGTATTCACTTCGATATCTCATATCGTTTCCGAATATCCTTATCCGAATAATCTCGCGTTTCACATACAAATTTATTAACGCCTGTTTCGAATGGAAAGCGTTTCGTTAGATTTTAGAAGATAGGCGCGCAGAACTTCATAATTTTCATTCACTCACAGATTGCGTGATGACAAATGCATATGACGTTACGAACGCTTAATTAAAACAAACGGTAAGTTGACATTCCGTTATTGTTTTCAATGATGAAAGGCATCGCTACGCTCCGAAATGCGTTTCCATTCACTGTATCTCGTAAACATTTCTAATGTGTCAAAAGTTAGGCGCATTATTTCTTCATTATTCTGCACTAACGTGATAAATAATTGCAATATTATTCCGGTAATAGATTATTGTCTATGATAATTCAATTAAGTATCATTGAAATCTTCTTTTTACAATTTAAACGCCCGGAGTGACACGAACTTAATGAATGTTTCAATAAATCTGTAGTAACTCTTTAATATATAGCGTTCGTATCATATAATATAATAATAATAATAATAGTGCAAATTATTATTCATTTTCGTTTTATGAAATTTTCGGTTTTCCAAATATTCTTCTTTCTACTTATTAAAATCTACTTTAATTTTATATCAAAGCTCTATACTCTTACTTTTACATCTAATACTTTAATGTTGATAATGTCATATTTATCTAAATGTTGAATTTAAAATTTACCGCGTCACAGAGACCGCAAAATTTAGATTCTTTTTCGAAGAATTAATCAGTTCTCGCTTCACTGGCGGTTTCTTGTTCAATTCAGCGGTCAAATGTAACGAATTGCGGGACAATAGCCTTGTTATAGCCTTTTACATTCGCAACAAATCTGTCAAAAATTTATACCTGCGTGTTCTAATGCGTGACTTACTTATTATTTAATGTATGTCTAATATAAAAAAATGTAAATGCCTATACTTTGATACATAAACTATTACAAGTAATTTTTTAAGATTTGTTGTAATAAATATTATATTTACGTATGATTTGCGTGTTGATCGTTATATTCTTCACGGTTACAAAATTATGTTTCTGGCCGTCGGATGTAACAAGTTTCTTTCTCAATGTGTTTTTCAGTTTGATACGTGCTTAATAAATATCTTAAAGTTACGTAAATCCGATTATTGTAACACTAAAATAATAATGCGCGAAGAAAGTTTTATTTTTTGCTTTTGATATATGTAGATATAGGTGTATCATGACATTCGAAGAATTTTTTATCTTTCGTATTATACCGAGCAAGTAGCAAATTATATTTTCAAAGTAGACTGCTGTAGATCAAAGTATATCCGTGCAGTTTTCATTAACCGCAATGTTAATATGTGTCTCTTTAAAAAAAACAACTCTATATTACTTTTAGTTTTATATCTAATACTTTAAGTATTACAGTTTTTACAAATTGACATTCTTGATAAATGTTTGAAATGTACAATTATTCTAAAAAAATATATGTGTATCTACGTTTTGAGTTGTGTGTCGATGCTCGGCATATTTTCGTTTCGTGTAAATTCAGAATACTTGATGTAAACTCGTTTCGAGATTCGAAGTGAAGGAATTGCGGATGAAATTCGATTGCATTGACACTTTTCGATCATTCAGTGTGTAGTGTTAAACAGACCGTATTGATTCCGATAACTGAATCCATGCAAAAGCAGTGCTTCTCGCACGCCGATAACTCGCATGTTTACATGCTTTACGCGTGCGGTATTGTGATGTGATTCGTATGCAACTTTTTTCGACTCCAATCTCTTTTGTTGCCCAACTTTTAATGAGATAACGATAAATTCTTTTCGCATACTTTTGCTTCCATACAGCTGACTCATTCTTGCTAATATATAAACAAGAATTAAAATCGTATAATTTTAGTTTTCTCCATTTTTTTACGTTAGATACATTTTTCGCTATAAATACGCGAAAGAAATGTTTCTTACATCAATTTTCATGTCTTCTTTGCCAAAAATACATATTGGTGATACATCCACAAGGTGTTAATTGTGTTTCGCTGCAAAAATAGTTCTCAGTAAACCGGATATAATGAATATTGACAATTTCAGGCAAATAATATGTTTGCGTCTGGTACCGTCGGTGTCTTAATCGCAGTCGGATCGTGCAGAACGATTCAACACGCGCTTTTTACCGCTCAATTCCGCTTCGTCTCGTCGTTCAGTCCTGGTTGCGCTTGCAAAATTGCCGAAACGTGCGTGCGTGTCTGTTTCGATGGATCGCAAACTCTTTTGCGTGCAACACGGAGAATTCTTTAGATCGGAGAAAGCGACGTCTATAGCAAAGCTCGGTCCTTGACAGGTGAATTTTTGCAATGACTTAACGCTCCGTCGCAGGTTGCAAAATATTTACGAAATACGATAAGTACTTTGCTAATGCGCGCGACTGCCGAAGGAACAACAGCGAGTATCTGCAAATTTTTATCTGTTTACCGATGACAGGTATCGTAAATTCAAATGGTCGCAGATGCATACAAATATTAAATTTATTTGCTATTACTGGCAGTAATTTTATCAACTTTTAATTTTATTTATTTTTGTATTGTTTTAAAGGTCTATCGATATTTATTTTAATGAGAAATGTGATCATTTGCAAACTTTAAATTTCTGTTCGTTAGTTAGGAATAAACTTCAATATCGTAGACCGTCTCCATTTCTACTTGTTTTTTTTTTAATCTGCTATTTATTTTTACGTGTCTCTATATATTTCGCATTTTTTTGATCCTTCCAAATCTCGTTCTCGTTACAGTTAGAGTGAGGAATGAAAAGTATGTAGCATCTAGGAGCTGAATGAAAGGTGCAATGAATGCATTTCGCATGAGTGGCGTGTACGTTTCGGTTGAGGAAAATTTGTATCCGTAGGTATAACGCGATAGCGCGTTTAGGATTAAAAATTCCAACCGCGAGAATGGCGGACGGCTCTTCGACGACGAGGATCCGATTTTTCGTCGTCCGTCGGCGCTGTACCGCCGTCGAATGAACCGTGATTATGTATTTATGGGCATCCATCAATCACTTTCGCTCTCCCGATTGCGGATATCGGCCTTTAGCCTACGGATTAAAGTCGTATCGATTTCTCGCCGTTCCCTATTGGCCGTGCGCGCTGCGTCGCTACCGTTTTTTCCTTTTTTCGTCTGGACAGTCGTTAGGCATATTCATGTGCGAGATAAATGGGCCTAACTCGGCTCGATTCCCGCGATTTAGAGTTATATGGTGGACGCCGCTCGATACGAGCCTAATTCCGTTTTCCAAAAATATGTACTTCGTAGTAAGGATGCGACCATTCAAATGCAACCATAAACCTGTCAAACGTTTAATCAAACGTCGAGTAGTTTTACTCAAGCAGTGTCTCAGAAATCATATCTCTCTCGCGTTGTGCCATGCTTATTATGCCTTATACTTTTGTAATATATTGTGATATTCTCACAAAAATTAAAAGATGCTGCAGACGTTTAAATTCACCAACTTGCAATAGGAAAAAGTGTGTGTAAAGTTTGTTTGTTTTATATTTTTAACTGAAAAAGGAGAACTCTCTATATTTATATTACAAAGTAATTGTACAATATAATTGTCATTACGAAGGAACGTTTTGTCTTACTAGAATTACGGTAATAGCGTGACCATGTAAGAGTTAACTGCACGTTTTGCACTACCACGATTTATATCGTTGAATTTTCTATTCTAACATAATGAGAAAAGAGAGAAGGAAGAAAGAAGCGATACGAAAGATAGCAAGGCGCGAGCTTACGAGAATTCTATCTGATTTTATACCATGTGCTTGCGATAATTGAATTTCTAAGGAAACTAATTACCGTCGTGTAATAATTATACTTCATGTATCGCGTAATCGTATGCGAGAAAAGTAGTAGAGAAAAGAAAATTTTAAATGTGAAATGGACGTTAAATGCTAAACGAAATCAAATTTGAAATAGAAATAACTTGACTGACTGAAATGGGAATAATATCTTCTATACATAAATAAAAGATATCGCAATGTTTTTTTAAACATTAATATTGATTATAAAAAAGTAGATATAGAGATACACATACAAGAGCGTTTCTTTATTTTTTTCTTATTTTCATTTAAAATACTGGCGACACTTTTCCCTTTCTCTTTCCATATGATATTAATATAGCAAAAGCATTCTTAAATAGTTTAGTATTGATGCTTATCGATGTTTGGCCAAAATTTTTTATTATAAATTGTAAATTGTCATTTGGCGCGTTAAATAATAATCAATCTATCTCGATTATATTTGACGCCAGGCGGTCCTCCCCCTTGGTGAACGAGTTTTATTTTTATGCCGACACTAAATGTCAAATGAAAATTTCGACGCAAAAGTTTGTTTCGAAATAAAACATTATGGCTGACGTGAAGAGCTCGCGAATATACTTGCCGATTTCGAAGTGAGTTTGCTCCGTCGTCAAACGGTATCGAGAGTCTCGCCTTTTTCTCTGCGAAATCTTGATGATACCAACGACTCTATTTTCTTGTCAACGGATTAAATTAAAAGAGTACATAAATTAAATGTGAAAATAACACTCTCTCAATAAAAATAGCATTATGTGAAAATTTATTTGGTAAAGTTACATGTCGAAAGTGATAACCCTGGAGGATACCAAAGGCGAATTTTATTTTCCCTCGAAAATCTTTCACATAGTGAAAGATTTTTTTCCATTGCATTGCTCGCACGAGAAATTAATAGCCGAGTGAGATATTTTTTACGTCTCTGATATTTTTTTCGTACGATACATTATTGATTTTGTGAATTGATGTCAACTCCAGCTGCGTAGTATAACGAAGATCGAAGCAAAATGTTACAAGAGAAGATCACAAGAGAAGTGGAAAAGAGAAAGAGAGGAACAAAGGACCAATGCTGTCGGATTATTGGTGTTTATTTCGTCGGCTCGCAAAATTCGCCGACGGCGGCATCTTCATCACTCGGCAATTTTCTGAATTCTCTCAGTGATCCGCCGGCTCGCGATGTATTCTACCAATTTATATTTTCACCCAGAAATAATCGCGCACAAGTATTGCAGAGCAGGCGAATACGACATGTCTTGTCTTTTTTACCTCCCCCGCCTCTGCCGCCTCCTCCCTCTGCGTTTTTTTTTTTCGCAATTTATACTGAGATGCTTAAGCGCTCGCCTTGACCTATCTACTTATAAATGGCGGTCGTTTGTCAGGCTTTGCTAAATTTCCCTCGGTTCTTCGGCCTGCCGAGCCGGTTACAGCTGCGCGAAACCGAAGCGGCTCCGCGCTGTTTACGCAAAAACGTCATTTCCATACGTACGTCGGAATTCTCCCGTCTTGCATTAATCCCCATGACAGGACAAATTCGTATATTAACCTTAGGATGCATTATTCAATTTTTGCTCGAGACCAACGCGCGCAACATAATTCAGCACTTAAGCAGTCGTATGAATTTTTATATACATACGACGTTTGTTAGGTACTTTATTTCACAGCAGTATATAATATTGATAATGCTCGAAGGAATTAACTCAACTAAATTTGCTTAATAAGAGAAGAGCGAAATAATTTATTTCAGAAAGAGAAAGAGACTAACCGGGTTCACTTAGTTCACTATAAAAAAGTAAAAATCCGTTTGTCTCTTTCTCGCACCATTTCCGGAAATATCTTCCATGTCAAGGCGGTCGGTCCATTGCTCGTACGTCTAGGTGACAGCTCGACATCGTCACGACGTCGCACTGTAACTTGTTCGTTTCGGTCACAAATTAACGCCGTCTGCAAATAGCGATTGTATTGTATATGACGCGCACGAGCTCGTTCTCTCGAACTGGCTTTGTCGCGAATCTTCTCGACGACGTTGACGAGGATGACGACAACGACGACGAGCATAACGACGAGCTTCGTCGTCGGTAGACGTTCATCGCAAGTCGTCCATGATCGCGTCTTGAGACACAACCTTTTACCCCGCTTCTTCTTCCTGCTACCCTTTAAGATATTCCGCTCGCCGAGTGATATCTTCATACTGCCATGACGGTGAATTATTGTTCACAGCCTTTTTCAGTTCTCCAGTTCAGAGAATTTCGCATTCTAGACGCGACATGTTCGCGCGCTACCAGACAAGAATCACTTTTATGTCGTTTTTCTTGGATAAGTGCAAATTTTATCTGTATAAAAAGAGAGCGAGAGAGAGAGAGAGAGAGAGAGAGAGAGAGAGAGAGAGACCGCAAAGTGGAAATATTCCAGTGATGGCTGAAAAATAATTTATCATATGTCAATATTGCCCAAAATTATTTCTACAAAATATAACTGTCCCAAATAACATCTACCATTACACATCTTAGGAAAAGGCAAATACATTTAATTTCTTTTTTGTCAAAATATTTTCAATAATAATGCGCTTAAATGTCTTTAATTTAATATATATTGGAAATCAAGATTTCAGTTTTATTAAGTTGGAAAGCAGCCCGCAGAAAATTGGACAGCAAATATGAGAAACGCCAATGAGATATCGGACATATTAATTCAGTACTTTATTCGGTTCTTTGCGACGCCTTATCACCTTATGATACGAAAACGAGGACGTGTGCTGGAATAAAGGACGAATTTTAACCAATAACGCGCCATACTCGCATTTTGTTCCGAAATGGATTGTTCGAGCAACTTTAACGTGCGTATCGGATTAATTCAAGTGTAATAGCAAGCGATTCGATTCGCACCGCGAATAATTTTCGCAATTCCATCGCAATCTTAAATTCAGTATTCAGCGCGAGATAAATCAAATTAGGTGAAAGGCGGAGAGAAATTGGTAACAATTACAGTCGTTTTTTTTCAGATTACGTCGGTATATTTTTCCTTCTACTTAAACAGATGTTGATAGCATATCTTTCTCATCGTTCTCAGGAGCGAATTGCGCCAAAGGTGAATTAAATTAAGCAGAACGCGGATTGCAGATCGTTTCCGATTTTTATAGTATTGTTTCTCAATAACGGACGCAATTGCAGTCTTCCGGATTATATCGAACACGAATTGTATATTCCTACTTGCTGCGACTGATAATCGCAAATTCTCGCCGGTTCTTTTTTCGCGACGAAATTACGTGGCATTCCGAGCCCAACGCTAGAATTAAGCAATTAGCGATAATAATCGGCTTGCTTTCGTTCCCGTGTAGACTGACGTGACAAGTTGCGGGTTTGGAGGACGCCGGGAAAATCATTGCTTCCGTTCTCGATCAGCTGACCGATCAACCGATCGCGATCGCGATCGATTGAAGTGAGTCTCTAGGTTTCCACCTATCAAGTTCTCCTCCTCCCCCCTCCTCTCTCTCTCTCTCTCTCTCTCTCTCTCTCTCTCTCTGTTCTATCGATATGCTACACGTTCGAATTTATCCGACAATTAGTGCACTTTTGTTTGTCATCCATCAGCTTTGCGCGAAAACTTTATTGCTAGAAATCATCAGGCCTTGCCCTTTTTTGCGGTATTTCTAGAAGGTCGGTGCGGTTAAGCGTAATTGAAATACGCGGTTATTTATTACCGGTCGTACGGTGGTACGTAATTAATTATTTCTTCAACGATAATTAAATCTTATCTTTTTCCTTCATAGTGATAATGTAACGAAGAAAAAGTTGGCATCGTGATTCCACGAAAAAATTCCAATAACTGTCTTTTGAAAATAGAATATCAAGTCAAAAGCATTTTCTCTTTCGTCATTATATACAATAAGGTAACCTTTCATTATCTCATAAGTAGGACAGATTACATTTTGAAATATCTGTGTGAAAATTAATGGAGTTTTTAGTTAAAAGCAAGAATAAAAATTAATTACTTTCTAAGAATTATTGAAATTCCAAATTTTTAAATAGGTTTAACTAAACTACTATGTTTCACATTATATATTTTATCACTTTTAACTAACGATAAGTTGAATTTTTGAAACCGCTCAGTGCATCGATGTGTATATATTTAAAACTTTTCATTTCTTAAATTTAATTGCATTGCAATTGCATAAATACTATAACTATAAAACGCATGGTAGTTTACTGTTCTTAGAAGCGCCGGCTGCTTGTTTTACGAACTTGAAGTCATGAAGTTACGATTGTTACAAGATTAAAAAAAAAAGCTTAAAAAAAGACGTGACATTCTAATAGTAGTTTCTCGTGTCACCTTTTGAACGTTCTCTATCCACGTGTGCACTCTTGAGTCCTTGCGTCAATCGTTATAAACGCGCGATTCTAAATTTACGAGCCAACGCCAGAATAGACAGTACCTATATTTAAATAAGAAAGAAACCCGAAGATTACGATATTAAGAAGTATTAACAGATAATTGCAAGCAATATTTTTAAGTTTGTAGATGAAGTTTGTAGTAATCTCATTTCAAGTATTCGATATCTAAATCGAGAGAACGTACCTATATACGTACGATTATTGACAATATCTTTGAATAAGAAAAAGCATTAGTAACTATTAGTATACGACTATATAAATAAGTATATTATATTTGTTTAATGTTGTAAAATTTGTATAATTTTGTGGTTGCAGTACGATGATGGCGGGCTGCACGGGGGTTACCTCGAGGGCGGTGGCGGCGGTGGAGGCGCAGGGCTATACGATCCACATGGCAGTGCCCGCGGTGTTCCCGGTCTCCATCATAGCCCACACTTGGGAGGGATGGGTCCAGCCCACCCCCAATATCCACCGCCTCCTCCTCAGCCTCCACAACATGTTCTCGCGGCGGCAGCTGCGGCCGCAGCCTCCGCAGTGCCCGATGTCCACAAACGCGACAAGGACGCCATATACGGGTGAGTGAGATTTTCTGCATTTTTCTCTAATATATATATATATATATATATATATATATAATATATTTTTTATTATCGGATATCTCGGATACGGAGATGTGTCGAAAGTGTCGCGCAATGCGGTGCCGATCAGTAAAAGTATTATTGCGTGGTGATAACGAACACAGTCACGTTCGTTAGTGCGTAGACTTTTAAATACAACTATCGCGATATTATGCACATTTTAGCTCACATTACGACGTTCTTTCATTTACGATATAACTTTATATAGGTTTGAATACAAGTGCACAGTGACAATACCTAATAATTGTAGTAATCGCTGATGATTACGTGTTACGTTATAATCTGTCTCTACGTTACTTGTCAAATTTGCATAAAAGTATATATCGATAAGTGTTCCATTTTCCAAAGCGGGATGTTTTGGCGAGAAACAGGTGCGAGAGAGCAATCGCCGGATAAACTTGAAATGCACATAAAGTCGTCGTGGCTATTTGATTTTCTGAATCGGTCTACTCGACCTGCCTCAACAACTGCCCGTAACGGACAAGTCGTTGCTAGATCGCCATGATTTCTTCCCGCGCTTTCGAAAGGAAGGTGGCCTTCTTCTTTCTCTTTTTGGTTGGTGATAGAGTTGCTATATCGAGAATAAGTAGAGTTGGTATATCGGTATATCTGTAAAGTTATTACAGAATGTTTCGATATTATAGTTGTTATTTTAGAAAGAAATATTTTCGCATTTAGATTATTATTAAACAGTAGATGTTTGCATTGAGTTAAATATTGTATTATAACAGACTAAATATAAATATAAGTTGAAAAGCAATTTAAAATGTCTATCATTTTCGAGAATTAATGACATCAATAATTTATGTTACTAAGAAAATACAAGAATGCTATTGAATATTTCATGATACTGTATACATACATAGTCTATAAAATTATATTGTGAATAAGAAAATATCCATGTATCAAGCAGAAAGTCTGGCTGCTAAATTACCGAAATATCAAAAGACAATGTATCGATAGTTTAAGACTGTTATTAGGATTCTCAATCACGCATAATATTGACGTTACATTTCAAAGCGTATTCAGTTTTCCGTATCACGCGCGATATCGTTTTTGTGATACATCGCAAAGTCGGACAGAATATCATTACCATATGGTTAACTCGAGAGATAACCACGTTTCAACGAGTTGTTCCCGGCTTAACGATACTTTCCGTTTCTCTGTGGCGACAATAAGTTATACTGTTTTTATACGCAAATTTCTCGCCTGAGCTTGGTGGCAATATATATGTAAATTTAATAAGAAATTACCGCAAAATTACACATATAAAGTATACAAAGTATAGAGAAAGTATATAGAGAATATATGGAAAAAAAAATCTATTATCGCATATCGCGATACGTAGGTAGTATTTCTTTTTATTTTTATTTCTTATTTTTATATTTTGTTTAAGATACCTGTATTTGTTTTCTTCTACATCATTATATAGCTGTAGCCGTATAGCAGCTCGTGCCACGCGCATCGTTCGTACAAACTGAAACACGTCAATTGGCCGTTTTACGGAGCGGCTCGGCGGCGGCCGTGTTCCGCGTGATTTATAGCCGCGAGATGCCCCGATTTCTGATGTACGTCCTAGAACGGGAGCCTCATTATTCCGTGCACCCTGTAATTTGTCCATTCGTCGTGTGCCCCGGTCCGACCCGAACAGGAGATTCCACAACTTTCTCGGAACAGCGCCGCCGTGCTAGAACAAGCGCTTTCGGCTTTCGGCTTTCGGTGCGTGTACGCACGCCTTGCCCTACTCCTCTCTATCATATAACGATATCTTATGTCTCGGTTATTTGAAAAATTAATTGAGAAAGGCGTCAAAGATAAATTTGGAAATCAATTTTCAATTAACTTTCTTTATTTGAAAAATTGACAAAAAAAAATAAGCAACAGAGTGTTTTAAATAATTTACAATACGAAATTTGAATCTTTTAAAATGTATATTTTTTTTTTCATTTAGGTTAATTTTAAAAATATTTATTTACCTCAACATTATGCCGTGTATGTTTTTTTTCCGCTCCCATGCTGCATATGGAAAAAAAAATTGTATGTTAAAAATATTCGCGTCTATAGATACAATGTATTCCGGTTTATATAGAATACGCTTTTGGCAAGATCGGATTGAGTCGTTCAATTGCAGAGTCCGTAGCCATTTTTGTCCCATGTTTCATCCGAGTCGATTAATTCGTCTATTAAAGTGCGCGGGGCTTTCCACGTGCGAGGAGATTGATGCTGCTCATGCTCGAATGTAATGAGGCACAGTATAAAGAAAAAAGTCAGGGACATCTTAATGCATTTTTTTTTATCAGTACAGGATGATTTTTAAAACAAGTTGCATAAATGTATAAAGATGGATCTTACTAACGTATTGACGTTTGCAATAAAATAAGAATAAAGAGGATATATACTTTACAAATTTTTTTTACATATGCACAAATAACATACGATATTTTTATACTACGCTTTTTGCTAAATTTTCAATAATAATATTTAAATAATAACATACTTACATAGTACAATAATATAATATTTTTTAATATTCTCTTAATTTGGCAACTAAAAAGTATTGTACAGTAATATATTTAATATGACTTTGTCTCATAAATGTTTAAAATAATATGGAGAAAGAATCTTGTATCTAATAGTCTTTTTTATCATGACGTCGAGATTATCCTAATGAAGTTTTATGTAAGAACCGGATGTAACTTGAAGATGAAACTAACCAATCACTGGAATCTTGGCGGCTTATGCAAGGGGTCGTTTACGGATTAGTTATCTTGCGAGTCTTACGCAAATCCGAGCGACAATTTATCGTCGACAATTATCTGACAGATGGAGAAGCATTATCGTTCAATTATCGATTGATCGGTGAAATAATAACAACTATAGATATTGTTTTCACATTTGACGATTTAATTGATACAACTTTGGACTCCTATGCGAAAGAATGCGAATAGTTGTCATCTTCTATGGGACGAATAATTCGTAAAAGAAACGTCAAACGTTCAAATGCATTTCAATTTGTTTGTAATTTTCTTAAAATTTTTTAAAACCTCAATGATTCACAAAATGTAAAGATTTTAGAAGCTGCAGAAATCTTATATTAATTATTATTTATATTTCTTTATTTCAGGGGATTCTAAAGAGATAAGTCATAGTGTAAGTAGGACTTTAGGCACAGATGATTTACGTGTCACTGACATATCCGAACATATCACTACATCAACAAGTATCTCACGCACATATACACATAAATTTTTGTATAACAATAACGTTTTAATTAAATATCTAAGTCCAATTCTAAGAATTCCCGCCCACGTTGTTTCTTTCGTGCAAACTACTAGTCTGTGGACTACTATTTCGTAAGTATAGATTTTAGAATCCCCTTAACAGTAATATATTACAAATTGAAAAAATAAAATAAAATTTCGAAATGATTATTTATTTTGTCTCTTATATATCATAAAATTTATTTGATTCTGAAAATTAATACGATTTTATTGAAAATTTTTTTTTAGCATGAAAACATTATCTGACATTAACTGACTGACTGATTAATAAATATCGCGAATTTATTTACGTAATGAGCTCTCTATTATACAAGCAACGAGTCTTGTAGAAATTATTAATTACTCGGAATGCTTTAAAAGCGATTATTTTTATAAGTGACACCCAATTGGAATAATTATGTACGTATCATTTTATCATCTTCGACTTTCTTCTGATTTTTATCTTTTTCTTTTCTTTCGATTTTTCGAGATGACTCATGTTTTATATTCGATTATTACGCGCAATAGTATTTTGTGATCGCGGTCCAGGGATCCGTTTCGCATTTGCGACAAAATGAAAAGACACTCTCGAAATTACAACGCTGCTAACAAAATTAAGCCATGTGCGCGAAAACGCGTTGCTGTCGTTTAGCAAATCGTAAACCGCGGCAAAGCGTGAAATTGACGATGTTGTGCGCAACAATAAGAGATAGAAAGAGAGAGAGGGGGAGGTATAGAGAAAGAGACAGAGAGGGGGGAGGAAAAAAGAGGGAAGAGGCGTCGATTTGAGGGGCGGAAACCGCAAAACCGCAAACATCCCCCGTACGGCGTACAACGGTCCAATCATATCATTACCTTTTGCGGTCCCGTCATTCTGACACCTCGTTTCTGCCCGTCGTTTGTCATCGACGTTGCACTTTGTTGTTGCGCCGCGCGCGACCGCGTTTTCAAGAAACGTGCACTTAAAGTACCGCCACGTTCAATCGCAGCTCGTAACGCACTCAATGGTTTTCCTGACCGCGTCATATAAAGGGGGAAACTGTGGTGGCATCCGATTGGCTTCGCGAGGCCTGAGAAAATACTAACAATAAGTCACTAAGCGAGATTGGTGAGATTGCACACGTTGAGAATTACAAATCTTATTCGCGGGATTTGACTATGCGCTATCAAAAAAATTACTATATTCACTTTATTCCTTATTCGTACGAATAAAAGGTTTTAAATGTTTCCTAAATCTACTCGAAAACGATCTCATGAATCGCGTTTGCCATCTTTGGATCTCATTAGAAGTATAAGAAGGAGACAGAAGAGTTTTCAATACTGGCTGGGAGCGAGCGAAAAATCTAAATTAACAATTACCGCGCGACGTTGCGTTAAATCGATTATCCGATGGTGGACGGTCCATAGTGCTGGGGATAGAGTCCGAGGAGGAATCGCGGCAAGTAGAGGCGATAGAGATATGGACAAGGAGAAAGCAAAAAAAAAGAAAAAGAAAAAAAACAAGAAAAGACTTCTAGGCAAGACCATACCGCGGCGGTGGCGGGCGAAAGGGGTAAAGTCGACGGGACTTTTTTTCGGACCTGGTCGGTTCGCGTTCAGTGTGGTGGTCGGTTCGGTTAGGTTGGCGCGCAGGAGAGTACATTGCTCGCGGCGGCCACGTCAATTTGTCGAAATTCGTTCCGAATCGTTTTATGTCCGCCACGCCGCGAGACGCGACCCGCTACCATGCGCACACAACGCCTCCACCTTGCCGGCTACCACGTTCGCGCCTCTCTCTCTCTCTCTCTCTCTCTCTCCCTTGAACCTCTTGAGGGCCGAGACCCCTCTAGAGTTTCATCGCCGTCTTTGAAATTGTATAACTCCATGGAACGGGACGAACCGCGAGCTAAAAATCTGTGTCAATGGTCACTTTTACCGACTACGTCGTTATACATCTCATATATATATATATCAATAATATCAATAATATACATATAGAAGTATAGCCTATTATATATAGTGAATATAGTTATATAGCGTTGTTTAATGATTTATTTCCTTGTAAAACTTTTTTAAAGTAAAGATTTTATATTTTTTTTGCATTTATTGTGTTGAGATCTTTAAAAGTCGAGTGCTTTAAAAAAGATAAAGAAAATGAACGAATGTGTTTGAGGGATTTTCTAGTTGCTGTGATATTTTAGATAATTTGTTGAATAGCACTGTCAATTGCAAATACTGTATTCGGTAATAGTCATCTGAAATAAACGTGCATACAAATTAAACGTGTTGTTTTGTAGAAATTTACTTTGTGGGTTGTATTTAGATTACATGTACACTCTTATCATCTCTTGTCCACCTGTGCTAATTATGTGTCTCTAATTTACATACGACTGATCGTTTGACAAATTCTAAAGTAAAATGTTAATGATACGAACGCAAATTAGAAGTTGATGTAAGCTTCGTTTAACTTCAAAATGACGTCAATTGCATTTGCATAGCTACAATAGTAAATACGTCCGTCTTTTGCACTAAGGTTAAATTTCATATACATAAGTGATTCAATGTGTAATGTAAACTTTAAACAGAAAGATTTCTCTGTGAGCGTTGCACGTTATAACAAAATAGTTATATATTAAATCAATAAATAAATAAATAATTCCAGAGTGTCATAGAATTGTATCAGCTTTAAACTCCGATATTAAGACTCTGGTTGCACCGATGTTACACAGGCACCAGCCTAATCTTATCTTATCCTCCTAATGCTGCAATGGTAACCATACTTTACATGTAACATGTACTTATACGCATAAAAGAATATTACGTCGTATCGAGTGACAATTTCTTCCATTTTTTTCTCCTCTCTTCTTTTTCCTCTCTCTCTCTCTCTCTCTCTCTCCCCCTCTTTTTCTCCATCTCTTTTTATTTGGAATTATGTAAGAATTCTGTAAGAATTCTCGATAAATAATCCTTTTTTTGATAGCCCTTTGTATTTTTTATTAGGTTTTAATTATAAGTACAGTTATTTATTAATGTAGCCATTTTATGTTTAGTTTTTTTCATTTGAAAAACAAATTAATTGAATTTAATTTAAATGACTTGTATCGATTTGTTATTAATGTAGTTCAATTTTGAGTGATATCTGTAGATGCGTGTTTGGATTTATTCGTGGTCGATAAAACATAAGTCAAAATTAACCTAGCGGAAAGTAAGAACGATTTGCGACTGTTTTCAGTATTTTTTCATTATTTTTATTATTTAGCATGCCCTTTCCATTGAAGTCGCAGTTTTCCATGAATACATGTGTTATTTTGCCCTGGTTTTTATTGGCAAGAGAGATTTATCTTTTCTTCGTTATTATCGATTATTCTTCATCATTATTCAATTATTTCGGGATATACATATATATACAGTATACGTATGTTTACGAATAAATTATAAATTGAGCTATAAGAAAAAAATAGTAGAAATTGTGTGTATTCTTTTATTACTGTTGATAGTATCTTACAGAAAATAAAATATAAAATTATTTTGCGTAAAATGCGCGCTCGAGCGGAAAAATGTCGATGTAATACATAGGAATGTATACAATACGTATATGAGGAATTTGTAATTAGTTAATCAAGTCTTGGATTTCCGTGTATAACGTTGTTTTCTTTCGCGTAACAAAATGTAGGGAGCGAAATCTACTGACTGTATAAAAGCGTTGGAATCATTTTTTCCACTCGGATAGCAGTAAAGTAGTCCCCTGCTTTTCGGTTAAGCGCTTCACGCCGGATTTTGCTTCTTCTACCACCACGGTTGTCCGAGTTAATTGCGTCCTCGTAGCGCTAACAGGCGGCCCACCCCGTCGGTCACGCGCGGATAAGAGAAAAACGCTACGCGGATAAGAGAAAAACGTGCTGCCGATCTACCGCCGTGCGGACGAGACTTTGTGTGTCGATTCAGATCGCTTTTTCGCACGGACCACGCCTCGACGATTCGAGAAACGCTATTTACGGACATCC
>Ga0157364_1001759_pt1 | contig 19025 bp, 18 predicted proteins | sample AttsexASBM2_FD_111476 | JGI IMG/M metagenome (GOLD analysis project Ga0157364, IMG submission 111476) | Fungus gardens microbial communities from leaf cutter ant in Ribeirão Preto, State of São Paulo, Brazil - Atta sexdens ASBM2 | ecosystem: Host-associated > Fungi > Mycelium > Unclassified ...
AATAAGTATTTTTTGAATTGTGGTGTATCAAAAGTGTTCATAGAGCATCTTTGCATAATAGCTAAAAAATTATCTAATATTGAAACTTTGTGTCTAAAACATCTTTCGTTTGCTACATTCTATATGAAAACTCACTTTATTAGGATTCAATTTTCCAAATATAATTAGTGTGAGTTTCTTTGTCAAAAATTATTACTCTTACTCAGTAGATATTCTTATAGTTAAAATTTCCTCGTGCCTTTTTACTCCAAATTATTATCAAATATCTATTATTACCAAATATTATTATCAAATATTATTACAATTTTTTCTATGATCATCTATTATATTTTATTATCAGTGTTATCATTGTTATATAATGTATTTAGGGCATGTGACTTATACAATCTTTCATTTTCGATTATATTCGGAAATCAATTATTATCCAACTTCTAAGTGGCATCATCAGAACATTGTTCCATTTTTAGGAATCAATGGCAGAAGGGCGAGCTTGTTCTGCGGTTTGCGGAGGTTCACCAGGTGCACCGAAATGCCGAATGGATATCGAGCAGACGCCCGATCGAACCTGTACTTGCCTTTCCACCTGACTTTGTCGTTTCGGGATTTGCGGGACTTGCGGGATCGAACGACCGAGCAACAGTTCAGCAACCGAGCTATGTTCCTCGTAGTTACCGCTCAACCCGTCCATTCCGCATACAAAGGTAGCATGGTCCAAGGTCTCCGATGAGGTCTGACCGGCGAGAGGACTCGATAATTACAAACAGTTAGCTTGTTTGTCGCAAAAGTTAGCAGCCAACTTGCGATTTAGCGCAACACTCATCAATGCGGATCACGAAATGGTGGTGATCCGAAAAAGATTTCTACGGACCATCGTCAATTCGAAGTCGAAGTTACTTCGAGGAAAATTTCCGGCAATATTTATCCTACTAAATCCTCGCTTGCAAATATAACAAATCACTTGAAATATATCCTCGACATGGACAAACGCGTGCTGAAGTGAATGAGTAACTTCGTCGAAGTGACTCGGATTTACAGGATGTATCTAGAATATGCGGAAAAGTCGCAGTGATATTTTAAAGGCGATAATGCATTCACTAATCTCGCTCAACTGCTTATATTATACGTTCTCAAGATACATCCTGTATTCGTACATGCGAAACAAGCATACTTAATCGCTCCGCGATGATCGAGTCTTGTCGTTGGTCCGATCTCGTTGACGATATTCAGTGAGTCGGTGGTTTCCATGGAAAATGTTTGAAACGAAGGTAACTTATTTCCAATTTCTCAAAGCCGCCCGCGCGGCGGCTCGTGATGATATGTACGTTGATACACCGTTCGCATCTTTGCCGTATTTGTCGCTGTGCCATTACCTCGCCATTTTTTCGATTGGTTCCCCGTTTTTTCGTTCAGTTTGGAGACCACTTACGAACGCTCGTATCTCACGTTGTCACACTGCACTCGTCATCTTTCACAATGCTTCACTCGCTTTGCTTTTGTCAGCGCATGAATAGTCTCCATCTCTGATCACTTCTTGCACAAGCTGATCGCTACTAATTTTTATTGGCGTCGATGGATTTTATGTTGTTTAAAAAAATTTCAGTATTAACTTTGCAAATAGTTTAAAACTGGGAAAATATTAATATTCGTATTTTTTATATAGATAATAATTAATATTATAATAATTAATATTATACACGTGAAATTATGTATATGAAACATTATTTGAATCATATACTTATTTTAACAACACATTTTTATAATTGATTTACTGTATTTATATTATTATTTTTTTATTGTTATAATACTTTAACTTAAAAAATAATTTAAAAATTTTCAATTTTTTGTATAAGTACTTTAAATAATTAAGATTATTTATGCAAAATTATATTCACAAATTAATTGATCAGTAAATAAATAAAATTTACTGAATTAAATTTTATTTATAGAACAACTAATCCGTAAATCGTAATAAAACGTTACCTAGATAATCTTAATTATTTAAAGTAGGTATTTAAAGTTTAAAAAAATTTGAAATTTTTGTCATTATTTTTTTAAATATAAAAAGTATAAATATATACATATTAATATATTATTTCCAATTTTAAACACATGTTCTTAAGTTTCTTATCGAAGATACTCTTTGGATCTTTAATCTCAACTCGCGATTTTTATCCATTTACAAAATTTTATCCGTTTACAAAATTGTTTAATAATCTGTATTGGTTATTTTATTATTATTTTATTCATTCTATTTATTGTGTTCAAATTAAAAAAAAAAAGATTTGTTATGAAATAGCGAGCACAATATAAAGAAAATATTGCAAAAAAATGAAGTTCCAAAGTTTCCAAAGTTTAGCCATAATCAATACACAAATTCGTGCAAAGTTGTTTAGAACTATGTTCAGAACGAATGGATATGGAAAAAATTCTAAATGGCATCGAGCAGCTTTTTGAGCATGGATTTTTTTTAACTGCGTCAAAACTAATTAATTAACAACGTGCAAATCTCGCCCTACGAAAGCTTCGGCGTCTAACCATTACTAAACTCTCGCTCATTGAGGTAGTGACCCGCAACAAGAAAGAATGACCCCGAACCTTGTCGTTATCCGCAGCGCCAGAAGAAACAATAATATCTTCGGTATTCACGACCCGCCACACTGCGACGTGCCACTTATCCCATGTTGATCCCGACGTAGTCCAATACTTCGGCTATCTACCACAGGATATGGTTGGCCGTTCGCTGTTTGACTTCTACCATCCCGAGGATCTACCTTTCATCAAAGACATCTACGGGACTGTGAGCATGAGCCCAACAAAGAAAGAAAGAAAGAAAGAAACTTAGGTTTCTTTCGCATGCATGTATAATAAGAGACGAGAGATATGCGAGAGAGTTTGAAAAAGAGAGAAAGAGAGAGAGAAAGAGAGAATCAAAGTCAATGAATGAGTGTTCAGATATTCTCCTTGTTACTGCCGTAAATTATTCATGTAATTCCTTACGAAATGTCGTTGAACAGGTGATCAAACTCGAAGGCTCCTCCTTCAGGTCGAAGCCGTACAGGTTCGCCGTGCAAAACGGGAGCTGCGTCGTCCTCGAGACCGAGTGGTCATCGTTTATCAATCCCTGGACGAAAAAACTAGAGTTTGTCGTAGGTCAGCATCGGGTGCTCAAGGGACCAATGGACCCGGACATCTTCCGCGTACCGCGCGATACCGAGTATGGCTATCTGGCTAGTATTAGTGAGGAAGTGCTGAAAGAGGCCAAGATCATCCAGGGTGAAATACGGGCGCTCCTTGATGAGGTACGATCACTGACGAAACTACGTTACACACACATTACAACACTATGATTCGCTATTTATTATGAGTATATCTAGGATTCTAATTAGGAAAAGATAAAAATTTAACTTCACCCAAAGAAGAGTGTTAAAAAGGGAAAATATCCTCCTTTATTGAAATACTTATTAAAACTATATAGGCTTCAAGGATCAAGGCAAAAAGTCACAAATTGGATAATTGGCTGATATTTATATATATAGTCAGTTCTTATATAGACTATACGTCATCTAAGATGTCATGAATCAATTAGATAGCCGTATATATTAGCATTTTAAGACATTACTTAAGACCAAGCCTGTCCAATTTGAGAGAATGTAAAATATTTTACATTCCGCGAAATCTTATTCATACTGAATTTTTTTGCCTCGCTTCGCGTTTTGGCTCCAGAGCTCAAATTGAACAGGCCTGTTTAAAGTCTTATATAAAATAAAAACGGACTACGAATACCGCGTTTAATTTTTCATCGTAAAAGTAATTTTTATAATTTAATTGTTTCTCTTTAACAAAATTTAAGGGGGACAAACATTCTTTCTTATCCATTTTGCTCATGCTCTTGAAAATAAAGAGGCCGGGCCGTTATACAATCGTTATACATCGCTGTTATCAAGCTTGACTTATGATGAAGACCTAATCATAATTATCTTTAGTAGCGAAAGGACGCTCGCTTAATATTCTGCAAAGTTCAATAACACGGCAAAGAGGTAGTTAATTGTTTAATGTACGTATGTAAGAAATGCAGGTTTGGCGTTATCGTGTAACAAAGAGAAAACAAAACGAGAATTTCTCACCATGAAGCGGAGACAAGCCAAGCTCTCCCAACTTATTCTCTTTTTTTTTCCTTTTCTATCGTACGTGTGCGCAGAGCATCCAGAGAACGTCAGATATAACCGAGCTCGACGTGTCAAAACGATGTAAGGATCTAGCATCCTTCATGGAAAATCTGCTGCAAGAGATGAAGGCTCCCGGAGTCGGCAAGGATGGACTGCTCGCGGCGGACGAACTCAGGAGCTTTTCGGTGACTATTAGTTACGTTTTAGTATCGCCGAAACACTGTTACCTTAATTACTTACGCTATAATGCGCTCCGTTCTGGTATGCTACGTATAATATACTATATTTATACTGTAGAGATACTTATCTGTGTATGTGTACGTGCGTGTGCGTATGTATGTGTAACAATAACGTGCAGTCATCATGTTTTACCTTATAAATCTTCACACTGGTACTGGTGGAAAACTAGTTCACGTAATTATCTAATCTCGACGTCCGGTATGCTTTTCCTCTAACAAAAGGTTAATTCAACACTAGTCAAATTAAACACTAGTCAATTTAATATTGAAAGGTAACGATTAATTAATTACTTATTCTGAGTATTAAAAATATTTTATAAAAAAAAACAACAGTACTTTTAATACTCAAAATAAATCCTTTTACGGTCCAATTAAGACTTTGAAAACTCAGGCAAATTTTCAATTATGAATTAGTCTGCTTCAAATTCAGACACGTACAAAAAAAAACGTTTTAGTTATTATAAAACGTCATATCATTATAAAATCTATTCTTGAATGTTAGAAGAGTGTACTAGAATTTTTTCAGAATTTTTAGAGCCCAAAAACTTTTGGAAAACACAATTAGGCACAATGATCCAGTTGGATTACGAAAGCATTAAAAAAACATTCGATTTATTTTTCAGTATTAAATTTTGTAAGGGTAAATGTCTGTTGTAAGGGTAAATGTCGTTGTTATTAATGTATTTTTACAACAGTATTCAATATTCTCCAAGGGTCGAATAAAAGGTAAAGCATGAGAAGAATGGGGATGATGTGTAAGAAGGAAAAAATAGTACGAATGAAGTAGAGAAAAATTAAAGGCAGTGTAATTTCGCTCGTATTTCAAATTTCAACGTCGTATGTAGGGGCATGCAAAAAGAAAAAGAAATCGCAAAATTGTTAAATCGGCATCTTACTGTCTTTGCGGAAAACTGAACTTGGCCGCGATTTTGCCAGCTCAATCGATGGCTGCGATCTAGATATCAGGAGAAGGAATTTTTCACAACGAAGGATTTAGCGATTTGGATAGTGAGATGCTCGTACAATTCCGATCGATCTTAACTCTTCACTGTAAATACATGTATTCGTGCCGGAGGCGTTACACTTTTGGCCTATGCTGAAATTTGCTTTTGCATCCCATCACAAGGATTCCTAAATCTCTGAAGCATCAATCCCCCGCCAACGGCAACGAACTAACAACTAAAAAAAAAAGAAATTTCCATCAATTTGCTTAACACAAAAACGAATAAAATAAATTTTCTTTTATAATAACGTATTTGACGCTTAATGCAACGTACTATTTTCTGACTTTAGTTTTTGAAAATATTCTAATTATGTCTTCAATTATGTAATTAAGACTGATTATGTAATCAAAACTGTTCCAATTCTTTTTCAATTGATATCATAGTTGAATTGTATGACCGCGTCTGCGTCATTGTATTATGCATCATTGTATAATTTGAAAAGATTTCTAGAAAATCACTTTTAGCTAATTCATTTAAAATATCAAGATAGAGCTTTATATTGACAAGGATAGATTATTAAAATTTTGTGCTCGCGCTGAAACTATTCAGTGCCTCGTAACGCCTCCGATTCGTGCTTGCCGCAAGAGCTTGCACCGCAAGTTTGGAAATGGATGGTCGTAGGTTTAGTAGACAGATGAGGTCTTTCACAGCTTCTAGCGAAATTGTCAGTTTAACTGAGACCGAGATCTTCGCCATGGCTGATCAACGCATCTCATCTCACCGCTCACGCAAAAAGAAAAGAAAAAAAAGAAAAGCAAATGCGACCACGCAAAAACGCTAGTGACCCACGGTAACGGCGTTAAATTGCAATACTGATTCTCAGTAACAACTCACTCTAAGTCTCTACAATATACTTGTGAAGGGATCACGAAATCCCTTGTTACAGGAGCACGACAGTGTGATGCTCGGTGAGATCTCGCCCCATCACGAGGACTACGACAGCAAATCCTCCACGGAAACCCCGCCGAGTTACAACCAGCTCAACTACAATGAGAATCTTGAGCGCTTCTTCAAAAGCAAACCTTCGGTTGCGACCATGTATGGCAGCGATGAGGAGAACGTCAATTCCAGCAACGACGAAGGCGGTAAGCATCATCTTTATCATTCAACCGTATGTTGCATTGAATTAGTTAAAAACATACAGAAAGAACAATTTCCCTAAAGTATTTATAAAGTTAACTAATTATAAATACAAATCTAAAAATAATTAGGATTGCAACAAATCTGGAAAACCGGGAAGAGTTAGGAAAATTGAAATTGGATATGAAAAACTGAGAAAAGTCAGAGAAAAATGTAAAAAAGACTGGAATTTTGAAAATTGTTTACAATTTCCTTAAATTGCTCCTATTTCAAATAATTGTTATAATTTTTTAAATCTTATATCTTATGTATTATATATAGTCAAATACGTTCAAAATTCGCGCGGTTTAAACGTTAATAAAATAATTAAAATTTATATTTTACTTAGTATTTTTGTTTGATCATCCTTTTTTGTAACTGCGTTCTTTTTTCCAATATTAATTTATTTTTTGTTGACTTGAATTTGCAACCAAAATTTTATTATGCTGCCAAATTTTTTTTGCGTTGTTTTTAATAATATAGGTTAACTTTCCTACAATCCTTGTAGACTAGCTTTCCTACAATCCGATTCTAAATGTGTTAAAATTAATATATTTTATATTGGAAAATTTTCCATTTTTATTTGGAAAACCTGGAAAAGTCAGGCAATTTTTTAATTCATTTTCTTGGCAATCCTGATAATTTAGTTGATCATCAATATAACTACGTGTATAAAAATTTCAAGCATGATGAGCAATGCTGCAAAAAACTATCTTTTCTATGCATATTGCTTATTTGCTACATAATGACATAACTCGAAAATTGCCTTTTTTTATTATTTGCAGAAAAAGAACGGAAATCTAAAGAAAAAAAGAATATACTTTTATTCCTTTATAACAATTAATTATTAAAATTGCACCTCAAAATTAGTATTATAAAATTTTAATGATTTTTCAAAATATTGAAATTCATTTTCTGGAAACTTCATTTCTTGAGTTGCTGTAGTAAATATAAGTGATACGTATTTCATTAAGACAAATTTTTATCGTGTTTTCAGCGCGAAAATGTATGTCGCCGATAAATGGAAGCGGGGCGAGCCGCAGCGGTAGCGCAGAGAACCTGAGCAGTGGTTCCAACAATCAAACAAGCTCTGCAAGTCGGGGTGATGCGTCCAACACCGCCAGCAACAGCAACACCGCGACGGAGAGCTTCAAGTCGCCCACGCTAACGGAGTTGCTGTTGAATCGCCACAACGAGGATATGGAGAAGATGATGATGCAGAAGCACCGAGAGCTGCGCTCCAGCATCAAGAACAGTGACAAGCTGAAAGATTCGCGCATCAAGATAGAGAAGGTCAACGGTACGGATCAGAGCACTCATTATGCCAGTCAAGGTCACGGGATCAAAAGGAGCGGCAGTCATAGTTGGGAAGGTGATAGCTTTAAGGTATGCCTTATATTTTTTTAGGAATTTAATTGGGTGAATTTTATTAAATTACATTGTATATGGACATATATTATCGTAATTATGGTATTGCTAACTGAACAATTTTATGTTTGGTGTGTGGAATGAATAGATTTTAATTTCCAGTTTCAATACTGACCTTCCTGTGCCACATTATGGGAAGACACATTGGGTTTAGCATATTCAATTAATTAATTGCTTATAATTTTTATATATATAAAAATAAACATATTGTAAAAATTTTTCGTTTAAATCAAAACGTCAGACGTTAAAGAACATAATGGTACCAAATGTATCTTTATTAGTGAAAAAGTTATATAAGCGATGAAATAAGCATTAGAAAAAGAAAATCAGATAAATTATATCCATAGTGACATCGAAGGGCTAAATATATGTATTATAAATAAATATATATATATATATATATATATATATATATGTGTATGTATATATTATATTTATATAAATATAAAAGAGTAGATATGCGTATTAAGTCAAATTTATACGAATCTAAATGTGACGATAATATGGAAACAGGTATCGAAACATGATAAAATCTTGAGGACAAGCACGGTAGGTCCAGCGAATCTCACAACCACTGTCAGCATGAGTCTCGATCAATCGACCGTGGTACAAACGGGGGCGAATATTAATTTGTGGTCACCATTGTCGGCTGTGCCCTCTTCCGCACCTACTAAACCTTGTGTTCCACCTCATAAGTAAGAGCTTTAAAATATCAATAACATAGAATAAAATATATTAATTTCGTTAATATTAAACATTTTATAAAAAGATTGATAACATTCGATTCATAAAGTTCCGAATGTTCCACAAAAATCTCAAAAACTGTTTAATAATGGAGAATATAATTATAATCTATGAATAAATCTATGAATAAATTATCTATGAATAAATTATATTAAAAAAAATTCTAGTACTAACTCGGAGGCTGTACCCAGATTTCCATTACTTCCGTCAATGATACCGGTGTACTACATGCCGGTACCACAATCCAGCGAGTCGTCGCAAGAGAAACTTGGTCCACCGTCGTCAACGCAATCGAGTCAACAAAATCCTTATGGTAGGTATCTCATTTGACTATAATCGCAAATTAAAAATTAAAAAAATTAATTTAATAAATTCTTATTATTGAATATTGTTTTATGTTTCGAAGCGATCTGTAGATTTGAATCTCTTCGGTAGCACTTTTAAAAGAGATGCTTCCAAAAATTTGGATTAAATTAGAATTTAATTGCATATTTAAAAGTAGATCTTCTATGGGAAGTTATAAAAGAATTTTAGTGTTTGCTCCAGTATCTTACGTCGCGACGGCAATGGCCGGGGTGATCTATCCAACAGTGATCGGCGCACCTCCACCACGTGCTATGATGTATCGACCTTTTCTAATACCCGAGCAAGCACCGATGGCAACACGCGAAAACCAATTGCCATCCAACGATAAATGTCCGGATCGCAAACGACCAGCCAGTCAAGCGACCAGTATCAAGGCCGAGTCAGGGAGCACAATGGCTATGTCCGAGTCCTCCAAGAAGGTAAAATGACTGTATCAAATTTTTCTTGTATCCTATATACAAATTGTCTATTATAGAAAATAATTGAAAAAATGTTTTTCTATAATTGGGATTTTAATGAAATTAATTAATTGATGTTTTGAAATTAATGTCTTCAGCCTTGCCTTGATTATTCAGTAAGATATTAATTTATATCGAACTTTTGGCAGGTTCTATCGCCCGGCGAGCTGTCTTCATCATGCGTGAGTAATGACGGCGGCTGTTCGAGCATGGTAGACCTAACGCCGGTGATCGTAAAAGAACATCGCCGACTGACTGATTACAACGGGGATGAGTCGAGTTCGTCCAGCTTCTATAGTAGCAGTTTTGTATACAAGAGTAGTGACAGCAGCTGCAATCCGGATCAGAAGACGTGCGAAGTCTCTTCCGAGGTAGAGATTCAAATGGCGGAATGTCTGAAAGACATCCAAGGGATGTCTCGATCTTTCGTACATTTTTTAGATTCTTTTTTCAGACCTTCACAGTATCTAAATATTCATTTATTTGACTATATGAGCATAATAAATGCAGGAACACACCAAGTGCCATCAGGGAATGCGGAGAAAGGCTCCACCCTGGCTAGAGGGCGTCCAATTAACACCAGAGTTGATCTATGAATACCAGATGCATCCTGGAACACTGAACGAAGTGCTGAAAGCCGACTTAGACGTGATGAAGACCTTCAGTCAACCGCTACTGGTCAATGATCAACTGGGTCAGCTCTACCTGGATCTGGAGATGGAAGGTTTCGGTACTGAACTTATCCTCGAGGATGGGATTACGTCAAGCGGAAGCGATAGCGGAAGTAGCAACGGCAGTTGGATTGAATCGCAGGTGAGAACAATTAAAAAGACATTGCAAAATTTATTAAGATTTATCGAAATATCTATGTTATATCATATAACGCGATTTGATCTATTTGATTTGTACAGCGCAAACAGAGGAAAAGAATGGTGAAATACGGCAAGTTAGTGATGATCCATGAGGAAAATGCGCCTCTACCGTCTCCGTTGCCGTCTCAGACTGTATCTTGTCAGCATTCACAGAAGCTGTGATCGATCCGACCCGCCGAATAGTTCCAAAAGATATTCAAAGTTAGTGTTTGCTTCGTCATATTTGCATTTCTTTCAAATGGGTTCAAAATGAAATTAGAATTCTTTAAACTGTTCGAACATCCTTATCAAAAATATCACAAACACGAAAGGACTTGTGTATATAAGCGACGAATGAAATGCACGGTGAAGAATACGTTTATCGACATTCGAGAATAACACAATTCCAGTTTTTACATCTTTTTTGAAAGATTCGATTTCTATTTAAGAAATAAGATGACAATTAAAGTGGATTACAAATGCATCATGTATTGAGAGACTAATCGGGTTCTAAGATAGATTGATCAAGATACAAAGCTCAGAAATGTTTTGAAGTTGCCTTAGCAGCTGGTTAGAGTACATTTACTAAGATTTTTAATGCGAAGTAGAGCGCATTATTAAATACCTATGAGATTTCCATGAGATTGCACTTACATTATATTTATGTACGTGTTCCTCAGAAACTCAAAGTCATGAATGTTCGCTCAATCACGGATGTAGATTTCTAATGGAATCGTGATTGAACGAATGCGCGATAATCTTTAAAAACATTCAGAAAATAATGCGATATAATTATGATATTAACGTGCGACTGACTGGTTTTCTCGACGCGGTGCGTCGAAAGTAGTACCTTTATAGTAAAAAAGAACAAGTAATGAGTTCGATAATTTTTTTAATACCGCGTAATGTTTGTATACATGTTTGAGTTATAAATAACTGCGAATTGACCAAGAAATTTTTACAGTCGATTTTGTATTAACTAGACGGAAAATGCGCCCGAGGATGGAAAAAATACTTTTGATAAAGTAATTCTTGCATAATAATCTATTACTTTTTTCTATCGCTATTTTTGATGTCCTTTTTTCGTAAATATTTACACGTAAGAATCATTTTTACAAATAAATATATATATATATATATATATAATATATATAAAATATATATATTTTATAATATATAAATTTATATAATATATTTATATATAAAAGAACAATTTCGCGCGTATTTGCGAAATTAAATTGCGCAATACTAGTACCAGATTTAATTAGTTATCTTCTGTACGATTATCTTTTATTAAATTATTTTTTCATGTGGAAGAAGATTATTTGATCGAGAGCTTAAAAAAATATATATCGATATGTAGCGAGATCTTTCCTTACATCATTTTATAATTGTAATTTTTTTTGTGTGTAATTCTCAATTATATTAAATTATCATGTCAACTAGGCATTAATACGGTTAATTCCATTAAAAAAAAAGAAATATTCATTATGAATCTATTAGAAAATAATCGAATAATTACATAAATTTACTTTTCGTTAGTATCAACTTTATATACAATCAACGATTAAAAATATATTCCTCGACAAAATTTCCGTCAACGATATATTTCCTTTGTTGCTTCGAATCATCAGGGTATGGTTAAATTATTTATAAATTACGAGAGAATGTGCATTTCATTCGAAATACGTACAATTACAAAAGCTGTCACTCGTAACTTTGTTAAGCAGAGAATGAGATAATACCAGCAGCTACACATTCACGCGTAGCATCACAATTGCGATACACTGCGTATCGCGATTTGTATATTCAGCGTTTTTATATCTCCGAAAGATATTTTGGAAAAAAATATACATAGAGCGATATAAGACTAGTATGTAAGAACTTATACTTACAGATTACATCTACATCTGTAGATTTAGATTTATCGTGTAATATACGTGTTTCGTCTACATTTTTGCCAGTTTCTTCTGGTAATTCGTATTTTTTAGAGAGATTCGTGCGATAAAGCGCTATATTTTTTCCGATTTTTTTTCGCGCCCAATAACGCTCCATTTATCGGAATTTTATATCCATTTATTTATTAAAAGTTCCGTCCAAAAATTTCTAGAAATAAAAAAAAATTTCGTATAAATCTTGAGAATAAAACAATACATCTTAATATCAAATGTTAATGTATTTTGTTGACGAACTTGGTAAATTTTAAATTCTAATAAACTTTTCCATAAACAGTTTAAGTTTGATTAAATATCTAAATTTATTCCGCCTAAACAAATTCTGGATAAATGAAGCTCAAAAGCGCGGCACGAGATAAAACGGTAATGCGCACGACGACTATTGTAATTAGATAAATTTAAACTTGTATAAGTCACGTGTTTAGAAAATAATACGTTCACGTGAAAATCAGCTGGGCTTCGCTAGTTGTCGATCACGTAACCGAAGGCACGGAATTATATATAATTGCAAGACACTATCTGTGTCTCGCTTGATAAATAACTTATTTCAGGAAATCGAGGACCAGTAAATTTGGCACAGATAACTTTTAACGATCCATGCGTTGTGTGATCTATATACGTACGTATATTCGGTAGAAAGATATTTTGTATACTATGTAATTGCACATGTGTCGCGGCACAATGGCCGACACGCGGATGTGTCATCACGTATTATATTCAGAGGCAATATTTTATATACCAGTGATTAAAGAAAAATTGAGAGTCAATTTCGATTTTCATGAAACACTCGCGAGATCTAGTTTGGATTACGTACATACTTATAGTTGTGTCGCTTTTGTGAATATATTTTCGCATAGAAATCTGGAGACACGGTAGTGTCTCGGCGCTAAAATATAGCGTGAGATACTGCCGTGCTCCTTTACGCGAACCGGCGAATCGCGTCAGATTATGTTCTACATATGTACAGCAAAAATTTATATCTCAATAAAGGTAATTGAACGGGATTATCGACGCTGGATTTTAATGACATTTCTACTATGTGATACATTCTATACAGTTTTTATACGTAAATATTGTATATTAACTGAAATAAAATTGTCATTAATTATTCAATTTTTTATTATTAATGTTTAAAATTTTTATGGAAAAACGCAGTAATAATTGATTACCGGAGAATGATTTAACTTCTCTAATTGAATCATACTTTTCATGGATGATTTATGTATTTCTTAAAAATTCTGCAAAATTTATAAATGATTATTAATAATTTACATGATAAATTAATATAAAATATTAATTATTAATGATATATCAATGTAATGGATGGATCTCTTTTAAAATCCAGTGATATTCTCGGTCACAAAACTAAAAACCTCTAAATTAAGATCCTCTATCGCTAGCACAAATTTTGTGATTTCACGAAGGAATTTTAGTGACCTTGTAAATCAACTAAATACAATCTTTCTTTCCCCGGGAATAATGCGGACATTAATGAATGCAATTGTAGAGCTTATTGTAGTATGTAAGACGGGTCTGCGATCCAATTGTACAATACAGACGTATGATTCTTTCTTCTCCTAAAAGATCTAAAAAATTGTCAGATTGATTGGATAAATCGAAGAAGGTTAACAAAGGAATAAAGATATAGAAAAGTATCTTTTTGAAAAATTCTGCCTCTCGACAGATACTTTCGTTTTATCTAAACTTTCCCAATAAACTTTCGCAATCTCTTTGTTTTCCTTTATTTGTAGTCGATTTCATTTTTTTCACTTATTATTTATTTTCATTCATTAATGAGCGAGAAAGATGGATAGATTCTTTAAATAAAATACTTACTGGCGAAAAAATGCCATTGGCGCTTCTATACAAGTACAAAAAAATAAAATATCAAAAAATCCCTGTTAGCGTATTTGTAAGGATTTTCTTAAAATGAATTTTTACCGTTTTTCTTTTTAAGTATAAAAAAAAGTACATATCAAATTTGAAATATTTAAAAATTCTTAAGCTCCGTCGTGACTTAATTATTTCTTTATCATGTAGAATTGAATTTCTCGATGTGATTTTGCGTGATTAAATAACGTCCATGTGTTTTATGCGTATAATTGTGTAATTATTTGTATTCATAAGTCGCTGTAACATATTCCTTAATCTATTTTTATGCCGTATGTCCTTAAAGATAAACAAAAAATATGAGTTTTGCAACTTTTATTTTAAAAATGTTATTTATTTTGCTGATACGCAATAATTTTCAGTAACAACGTATGAACATACATATGACATTAATAGACGTATTATTATACGTTCATATGTACATGAATGTGTCATTCCCGGCGAAATACGATTAATATAAATGTATTTATCGAAAACATGTGACTAATATAATTTTGTTCCACACGTAATATACAGTAATTGATTTTTTTAAGTTAAACTATTGCTTTACACAAAGAAGCAATAGTAACCCAATCCTTTGACTTAAATATTTTGTTATTTCTTCTAGTTGTGCCAAATTGTAGATCAATCCATTTTTTTTATTAATTTCAATGTAAACCATTGAAATGGTTTTCATATTAACGTTTAGTAAGTAATAAATTAAATATGAATCTCAAATTTAATACATTTTCTTGAATTAAAGCGTTTAAGCTTTATTGTTTTAAAGCAATATTGAATATTAAACATTGAGTAGAAGCAACAGTGATTTATAGAAACGATTAAAAATAATTCAAATTGAATATAATTTGATAATATAAATTTAAATGTATTAATCTAAAGTATTCTTTGTTTGAAATTTACATTTCATTTATTTTCGAAAACTTTTCGTAAGATAAATGAAAGATTGGGGTCGGTAGTGAAGATTTGGATGGGCTTTTGAGTATCCAGGCTTAAAAAATTACAATTATATCATTGCATATAGTCATCGAATAAATTTTATTCTTACTAACGTGGGTGACTCAGAATAATATATATACATATACATATGACGTAAATCACAAGAAGGCAAGGTGAATTACGCGCAATATGAACAAGGCGATAGTACAGAAAATATATTTTTGCACGGGTGAAGTGCGATTTTATAATGATACTCTCAATCAATCAGTGTAAACCGATTACATGTTCGTTGTCTTAGAAATAAATGCTAATGGGAAACAAAGAGGATGAATATATCCTTCCAGATCTGCAACTTCATCAACAAATAAAACCATATTCTTTCTAATGTGGCACACATAAACTAACAGATAATACATAAATTTAACTCATGATATAATAAATATAGACTGTAGGCAGAAATAATAAAAATTCCGTTATTTGTGAATTGCACGTTACTCATCCTTCAGCATAACACTCCTCTCCATAACACTCCTCTCCATAACACTCTTTATACTGTAAACGAGCGAATGTGAACTAACAAAATATAAATAAAAAAAAAATATATATATGTATACATATACACGCCTAAAGCCACAAAAGTTTATTCGGTTTATTGAAGCATTCTATACTCGCACGAACTTTACAACACTAAATATTAATCCTTTGCAAAAAAAAAATATAAAAAAGATTAAGATGTTTAAAAACAAATAATTTAATGCTATACTTTGTTATAATTTGTTTTTAAAATATAATAAATAATACTAATTGGATAGAATTCTCTCTTTTTCAAATCTTTCTCCATCGCATTGGAGACATCGCAGAAATTATTCTCTGCTGTGCAACTAAAGTTGTCTCGATAATTCTTACCAATTTAATTAGGACAAGTTACATAATTATGATCGTTCATATCTGATAAAAAATTGAATATTATGTTGCGCTAAGAAAATAGAATAATTTTAATATGTTAAATATTAAGTGTGGGAAAAAGTTCGTGGCGTTTTTCCCGTTAGATGGCATTAAAAAAACGCCACAAACTTTTTCCCATACCTAATAAATTAATTTTAATCATACACCATACACGCACGCTCATACATACAATAGTGTAATACAAACAATAGTGTAATACAAACAATTCTTTGAAGAAATGGCAGAACAAAAGACAAGCTTCTCTTCTAATTTTTGTACTTCATTCAACATCTCTCACTTTTTTAAACACGTATAAACTTTTGTAGTTAAACGTTGTATAGCTAACAAAAAATCTCACGGATACTTATCTTAAGGAAACTGAGTTAGTCGTCTTGAAGGAGGCTTAATGGATCTTCGATGATTTTTTCGGCCGTTTTCTTCAAATCTTTAGTTATCGATTTCTTCATGGCCAATTTTGAACTCGATGCAATCATCGTCGTCCTCGCCTTCGATTCCGTCGACGCAGATGGCTGCTTGCCGAAAATATGGCTGTCGTCATCATCGTCCGACGCGAATAGGGATTTGGATGGCGCGACAACTTTCTTAGGAACAATTTTCTTCGTAGCAAAAAGATCGATATCGTCATCATTACCGTCATGTGGTGCGTTGCCGAAGATATCTTTTAAGTTCGAGCTCTTGGTTTGAGAGTCGATTTGAGAGTCTTGCTTAGGCTCCGAGAACGACGCGCTGTCCGATTTTTGCGAATGACCGGATGACTCGATGAACAAGCTAGAATCATCGTCGTCGTCATCGTCGAAAATATTGTTTTTTTTTCGCCCGGCTAAAATAGAATTTGATGGTTGATTATCTAACTTCGCTTTGCTGAACGAATTGCCGAAGAGACTGTCATCGTCGTTTTGCGCGTCGTCATCATCACCGAAGAGACCGATCTTCGTGTCTCGCAATGGCTTTTTCATCGTCTTCTTCAATGGTGCTGTGGAAAATAGATCGCCGCCCATATCGTCTTCCGCGAACAGATCTAAGATTTTCTTCTGTGACTCATTCGGCTTTTTTGCTGAGCTGCTAGAGAAGAGACTATCGTCCGGCTCAGAAAATAACAGTCCTTTGCTTTTCTCAGGCGATGGCGTCTTCGTGACAAACGCGAACAACTGACTAGGATCCTTCAGTGGATCGTGGGTGCTGTCGCGTAGAGGATCGCTCGGCTCCTCGCTAGATGCTTTTCTCACGTTACCTTGCCCATCATCGATTTTCTTATGTTTATCATTTTTGGTACTCTTCAGCGTATCTGATTTAGTATCGACATCCGATCGCGCAAATTCGCTAGAATTTTGTTTATTACTTTCGTTGTTCGTTGCGTTCACGTCAGTATCAATTTCATCGACCTTTCTGATCACGGTATCTATTAAAGGTTTGACGGGCGTTTTATCCGATTGCCCGCCGTCAATCGGTGAGAGTATTGGTGCCCTGCCAAATAAAGCGTCCTCCTTCTGTGGATCTTCCGGCAAATCTGGTGGTACATCAAACAAATCCTCTTCATCGGTGGATGGAGACAGAAGGGTGTTCTTGTTTACGCTCATCGAGCTTTCCTTGCTAATACTACCCAGCTCAGATCTGTCGTCCGTAGAAGCAGGATCGACTGCCGTACGATGAATATTGTCATTGGCAATTAAGCGATCAGAGACACTGATTGTCAAAGCGGCAGATGGATCTTTGCTGGACGAACAGGTGCTAGTATGACTCTCCTCTTGAGAATTATCGTTGTCCGCATTGTCAATCGTGTCGAAGTCGATACCGCTATGCCTTAGGGCAGATTTCCGAGCGTGTCGACTTTGAGGACGGCGTTTAGCTTGAATCCTCACTCGGCTCTAACAAAAAAATAGATATAACAAATTAAGAGAAAAAGAAAATTATTACGAATTATTTAAAGTGTCTCAAGAATATTGTGATAAAATTTGAAAAAAGTAACTCGATTTCAAAGAAATGTGTAAGGAACTTATTTTTTTTGCTAATGTATATTTTCTGTTCTCAGAAATCGAATTATGAAATGTATATTATGTATATAACTTAAATAAATCAATATAGTTAATTTGATAAGTACCTTGGACGCAGTAGTAGATAATGTTTCTACTTGAGCCAGATCATCGAAATTTATGGCCGCTTCCGCGTTGCTAATGGTAGAAATTGTCGAATAAGAGGATTCTTTCCGTGTGCTACCTTCTACAAAACAAATTTATTTAAATTATATTTCTCTTCACTTCAATTTAAAATGATTGAAATTAATTAACAAACATTCTAAATAAAATGTTAGATTTTTTAATATATAATTCGTTTTAATAGACTTGTATACATACATAAATACATACAAAAAAAAAAGAACCCCGTTATAATAGATTCGTTTTGTGACAATTTAAAGAAATATAATAATTTGGAAATGATCACACATTATTATGTAAATGATTTATAAACTTATCAATGTACTTTTAAGTTTGTAATATATAAGATACTTTCTTCTTTCTGCGACAAAAATTAGAGACTAAAAAGATTGAGATTTTTTTACAAATAGAAATTTTGTTTAACTACCTGATATACTTGGAGGCGAAACGTGACCACTGACGCCCAGATCTGCGATGTCCCGGTCCACGACGTCTTCTTCCTCATCCGTCTTATCTTCGCTTCTTCTCCATAATGGCGGTGTATCCATTGGTGAAAGTATTTTCAAATCACTCATCTTGCCCATTAGATTCTTTATCTTACCGGATACTAAACGTCGAGGTACTTGTTGATTGCCATGTTCCTCGGACGGCGGTGAGATCGTCCGGATGCTCAGAGTTTTTGGTGGAGAATTTTTTTTTACTATGCCATCTTCTTCAATGTTGGAAGATATTTTCTTGATTTCAGCTTCA
>Ga0157364_1001760_pt1 | contig 19024 bp, 11 predicted proteins | sample AttsexASBM2_FD_111476 | JGI IMG/M metagenome (GOLD analysis project Ga0157364, IMG submission 111476) | Fungus gardens microbial communities from leaf cutter ant in Ribeirão Preto, State of São Paulo, Brazil - Atta sexdens ASBM2 | ecosystem: Host-associated > Fungi > Mycelium > Unclassified ...
ACGATTCCATTACAGTTACTTTCCTACCATATCGCCCTGATCAAAGGGACGGACGTCGATCAGCCGCGTAACTTGGCAAAATCGGTCACTGTCGAGTAATAAAGGGTGACTACGCAGTAAGTCTGTGGGATGACAAAATAGTTGTAAAACGAACAAAATAGATCTAAATCGTGACAAAATAGATCTAAAATGGGCAAAATAGTTGTAAAGTAAAAAAGTTCAGTTATGCTGGTTAAAAAGCATACTGGACTTTTTTTATGGCTAGATCTCAGCAGTGCCTTTCCGAACATCAAATTGTGCGCCGAATCAAAGAGGGGCGGGGACAAGGACGTGGTAAAAAATACATACCATGGCTTTACGTTCAAGATGTCCCCTCAGAAGGCCGATCCCACCGGATTTATTCTCATAAAACTTGTCGTGTTCACCATTTATTATCAGATCTTGAGCTTGCGGCCTTTCTGGTCTTTGAGTGGTCTCCTGATATTTCAGATATTCGTGAACAATTTCCACTTCGACGCGAGGATACGCAAGCTATCGCTGCTGAACATGGATTAAGACATCCAGCTGTCCGTGGTGTTGATCAAGTCATGTCTTCTGATTTTTTGGTTGATACAGACAATGCTATGCATCGCCAGTTTGCTGTTCAGGTAAAACCTATGGAAGCATTATCTGATGTCAAAATCATTGAAAAACTGGAGTTAGAGCGGCGTTATTGGCAGTTAAAACAAATCCCCTGGTTCTTAATTACCGAACATGAAATTAATCCCATCATTAGACAGAATATTGAGTGGTTGTATCCAACCAAAACGGAGGGGGTAGTTGATTCAGGGCTACTGTCACAACTTCCGTTGCTATATGCGGCTTTCAGTAAAGCGCCAGAGAAAAAGGTTATTGATATTTGTAAACAAATTGATACTGCTTACAGCCTGGAATTAGGACATACCCTTCGTGATGTACGAACGCTCATCGCAAATGGATTCCTGAAATTTAATATTCACAAAGTCTTTAGGACTATCTCAGCAGCTGAACTGGTTTTTTGCCAATTCAATGATATGGAGGCCCTACTTCATGTGGCAAATCAATGAAGTGCTGCAACTTGATGGGAAGCTTTATCGCATTTTGGCTGTTAATTCCGGAAAGATTGTGTGGATTTGCCTGGATTTGGACACGGCTCGGCCAGAGCGTAGAGCAGAGTTAGAAATCATTTCTTATTTTGACGAAGGGCGTCTGTTCCGACACGTTGATCCTTTTGCTTCAATCAATGTTGAAGAGCCGCTGGTTGGTTCAGTTGCTTTTAATAAGCGCGAACAGGGGCTTTTGATTATTCAGCCCATTATTGTTGACGAGCTATGTTTTGAGCCAAAAATTCGAGCCCAGCGTGTGGAACAAGTCAGAAAGTCAGGTATGGCCTCAGTAGCCACTATCTACAAGTTATTGCGACGTTACTGGCAACGAGGGCAAAAACCAAATTCACTATTGCCGGATTATAAAAATAGTGGTGCTCCAGGGAAAACGCGTGCAGCAAGTGGCCAGGCAAAGATTGGACGATCCAGAAAGTTTGGTGATGGTGAAGGGATGAAAGTCACGCCAGATATTGAACGCCTATTCCGGCTCACTATTGATAAGTATATTCTCAGCGCGGATGGTTTAAAAACAACGGTTGCCTATCGGCGTTTTTCCGATCTATTCGAACAGTATTATCCACAAGTTGAAAAAGCGAACAGGCCTACAATTCGCCAGTTCCGATATTTTTATAATCGTGAATATAAAAAAGCACAGCGGTTGGAAGCCAGAACACATCCGGGAATCTATAAGAAAGATGTTCGACCACTAACCAGTACAGCTACAGCCAGTGTTCTAGGACCTGGAAGCCGGTATGAAATTGACGCTACCATTGCTGATATCTATCTGGTGGATGATGAGGATCGCAGTAAAATTATCGGGCGACCAACGATTTATATCGTTATTGATGTGTTCAGCCGGATGATAGCGGGTTTTTATATCGGTTTTGATAATCCGTCTTATGTGGTCGCTATGCAGGCTGTCGTTAATGCCTGTATTGATAAAACTAATATTTGTACTCAACTTGGTGTTGATGTCAGCCTGGATGAGTGGCCTTGTATCGGTTTACCTGATGTGATTTTGGCTGATCGTGGGGAAATGATGAGCCATCAGGTAGATGCTTTGATTTCAGGGTTTAACTTGCGTATCGAGAGTGCGCCACCAAGACGAGGTGATGCTAAAGGTATCGTCGAAAGTTGCTTTCGTACCCTGCAGGCGGAATTCAAACCTTATGTTCCAGGTGTAGTTGTGGGGAACAGAGTCAAAAAGCATGGCGAGCGAGATTACCGCCTTGATGCGGTCATGCCAATAAGTGATTTTTCGCAAATCATATTACGGACCATTCTGTTCAGAAATAACTATCATGTCCTGGATAAATACGACCGAGATGCGGATTTACCTGCAGATCTTCCATCAATACCAAGAGATTTATGGAATTGGGGTATGCAGCACCGTGTTGGCGGATTGCGTCAGGTTGACCCCTTGCAACTACAAGTAGCCCTTCTGCCCCGACGTAAAGTCTCCGTCTCCTCTCTTGGTGTGAACATGTGGAGTCTTTATTACACTGGGACTGACCTTCTTCGGGAAGGTTGGTTACACCGAAGTACTGAGGTGAATCGACCTGAATCTCTAGAAGCCGCCTATGATCCCGCCAGTGCAGATACTATCTATTTATTTCCTCAGACGGGGAGTCGCATCTATTGGGAATGTTCTTTGACTGACAGAAGCCGCCAATTCCGGGGGATGACATTTTGGCAAGTTTGGGATATCCAAGCTGAAGAAAAACATAACAAAGCAAACGTCAAACTTATCGAAGATGCTAAGAGACGAGAATTGGATGCGTTTATCAAGAGTAAAACTGTTGATGCAATAAAACAGTCCCCATCTGTAACTGAGTCGGGCAAGAAACGGATTCAGCAGATTAGAGCTAATAAGAAAAGTGCACGAGATGCTGAGCGGCAAAATAGGGCTAAATCAGTAACGGTGGCTCCCGGAAAACCTCTGGCCGATGTCATGCCACTCAATCCAGCTGATGATGATTACAGTCTTCCACATTTTGTGCCGGAATTATTTGATGACGGCCAGGGGAATGCTGAATGAGTACTTATAAAATCAAAGCGATTTATCGAGATACAGGTGTTTCAGCTTATACAGGTAATCCATTTATTGAAGCCTTGCCGCCATTGCAAGAGTCGGTTGATAGCGCAAATGCATTACGTTCTGGCATGATTTTTCACTCGGAGGATCTTCAAAAAGCCAGAATTGTTCGTGCTCATAATATTTGCCGAATAGCAGATGAATTCTTTCAGCCATTGGGTGCGCACATGTTGCTGAGTGAGAGGGTTTCTTTGATGATCCGTGGCGGCTATGTAGGACGGAATCCTAAAACAGGCGATTTGCAGCGACATCTGCAAAACGGATATGAACGCGTGCAAACAGGTGATCTTTCCACATTCAGGTTCGAAGATGCAAAATCTACTGCCCAAAGTATGTTATTGATTGGTTGTTCGGGAAGCGGGAAAACAACCTCGTTGGGGCGAATTCTTCAAACCTATCCACAGGTGATATACCACGCTGAATTTAATTTCGAGCAGGTGGTTTATCTCAAAGTGGATTGCTCACATAACGGATCTTTGAAAGAAATATGTTTGAATTTTTTCAGATCCCTGGACAAGGCTCTTGGTACCAATTACGAAAAAACATACGGTCTTAAGCGTCGAAATGGTATTGAAACACTATTGGCGTTAATGGCGCAAACAGCTAATGTGCATGCATTAGGGTTATTGGTGATTGATGAGATACAACATCTTAGCCGGTCACGATCTGGTGGTTCGGAGGAAATGCTGAATTTCTTCGTCACCATGGTCAACACGATCGGTGTACCAGTTATGTTAATTGGTACTCCCAAAGCCAGAGATATATTTGAAGCCGATCTACGTTCTGCCCGCCGTGGTGCAGGACTTGGCGCAATTTTCTGGGAACCGATGTCTCAGGGCCATCCGGATAAACCCAGTCAAGAGTGGATCGCTTTTACCAATAACTTATGGAAGCTGCAGCTGTTACAGAAACGAGATGTCTTGCTAACCGATGAGATCCGGGCCGTTTGGTACGATTTAAGCCAAGGTGTCATGGATATTGTGGTGAAGCTTTTCGTGTTAGCCCAGTTGCGGGCGTTGGCGCTTAACAAAGAGCGGATAACGGTTGGATTATTACGCCAAGTGTACGAGGACGAATTAAAGCCCGTTCATCCCATGCTGGCAGCTCTTCGGTCGGGTATTCCTGAAAAAATTGCTCAATATTCAGACTTGATGGTGCCAGACATGGATAAGCGTCTTATCCAGTTACAGCAAGATATTGCCGCGATGAAAGAACAGACGGCGGAACATATAGCCCTACAGCAGTTAGCGACAGAAGATGAGCGGCGAATTTACTTGCTGCTAAAAGATATTTACGACTCATCTCTTCTGGTGGCGACGGTCCGGAAAGCTTTTACGGAAAATCCGCAGCTGACGATAAGCCAGTTACTCCCCGTTGTTACCCAATGGCTATCTCAGCCTGCGGTTAAAGACGCAACAATGCCGAATGTTATTAACCAAGAAAAGTCGCCTGTTATTAAAGCTGATGTGTGGGAACAGCTACCATTCGATGATTTACGTTACATCAAGTCGCAGCATAAACAGGCGGTTGATGTACATGCAGAATTAAAATCAAAAGGGATGCTGCTAGATCTAAAATCTGTGCTGGTCAGAGCGAGCTAATGCGATGCGAAACTTTCCCGTGCCGTACCCTGATGAACTTGTATACAGTATGGTGGCGCGGGCTGGTATTTATCATGGGATTACCAGTCCCAAACAGTTGCTGGATGAAGTATTTGAGAACCGCAAGATGATTGCGACCTTGGATTTACCTTGTCACTTGCAGCCGATCTCCAGCCTGTTGCAAAGTACGGGTCGCTATAGCGTGGAAGAATTGGTTTATCAGCATACGTTGTTTCCTCTTTATGCGCCTTTTGTTACAGACACTCATAAAAGCCGGGCGTTACAGATGATGGCAGGGCGTTCTCAGGGAGCCGTTCATCTTATGCTTGGTGTGGCCGCTTCCCGTATTCAATCTAGTGATCGATTTAGATATTGTCCTGAGTGTATTAAAAATCAGCATCAGCACTATGGAGAATATTTTTGGCAGCGTAACTGGTTTTTCCCTGGTCTTGCGGTTTGCCCAGAACATGGCTCTCTTTCAATTTTAACGAATGGTAGTGGGTCTCACCGTCATCATTTCTTTGCTATGACCCCACAGAGTCCTGTGGATTGCGAACTATCATCGGTAAATGAAGAGCTTCTAAGGCTAGCAATCTATGCAAATAAATTTCTGAATATTTTGCCTGGATATTCACCAGACTTTGAACAATGGACATCTTTTTATCGCGATTTGGCTTCAGATTTTGGTTTTTGTCGGGGCAAGAATATTAATCATGGAGAGGTCCACGAACGGGTGCATGCCTGTTTTCATCCTTCTACTTTGATGCAGTTAAATCTTTATACCGATTCAGCTGCGGAGACTGGTTGGCTAAAGGGGATCTTTCGTAAACATCGAAAGGCGTTTAGTTATCTCGAACACGCAATAATCTGGCAAAGTTTTATGGCTGAATTTAAGCCTGAGAATGTCATTGAACGCGTGCGTCAAATCAAATCTTTCACCAAGATTGTTTTTGAAAATACAGCGTCATCGACGTTGTCTACTGATAATGAACATCTACGAAGTCAGAGAAAAACTTGGCAGAAATTAGTACTTCAATATGGCGTACTCAAAGCCCGCAATCGATCCCCAGGAAAAGCGTTATATGCTTGGTTATATCGAAATGACAAATCCTGGTTGATGGCATTTAATTCCGAACATAAAGCACAGCGTAAAAAGCCTGAACTAAAAGCAGATTGGCATCGGCGGGATTTGGTGGCAATACGGCAATTACGTGATTTGATTCAAGGGATTGAGACTTATTATGCAGGGCCGCGTATTTCTGCTAACTTCCTTTTATGTAAATTGCAGCAGAGTAGCACCATTGAGAAAAATTTGGATAAGTTGCCGCTGGTTAGAATGTTTTTGCAGCGATACACAGAAACTATAACTGAATACCAGATACGGCGATTAACTAATACATGTGTAGAGATGATCCGACAGGGTGAACCATTGAAAAAATGGTTGGTTATGCGTAAGGCTGGTTTAAGCCAGGAACGGCTTAGGCCAGATGTTCAGATAGTACTCAATGAATTACAGTTATTTTAACAGGTGATTGAGTGACGAAAATCAAAGGATTTAACGATGATTCGCTTGTGGTTCACGTTGGCGATTTTTTCCGATATAACAATGTCCCTTACTGGTCTGTGAGTCTGTGGTGTCGTCCTATTCAGGAAAAAAAGTATACTCGATTAGCCAATTTACCCCTGCTTTGTCGAGGTAAATTGCTTAACAGTACCAAGCCACAAAGTCGTCGAGTTGACCGAGTAATCACATTTAAACCAGGTTATCAGATCTCTGCAACTACCTTGTCGGTGTTTCCAGATTTAAGTACTTTTCAATCAGTTAAAGACAAAGAAAGTATCCAGAACGCATTCTGTTTTAATGTTAAAAACGGTGACTTGGTTGTTATGCCTCAACTTGAATTGGCGAGAGGGATTTTTCTGATTAATTCCTATCTATGCCGTGCCTGTTTGAATAGCAAAACCTTACCATTAGAGTTTGATGTTCGCTTCGATCCAACCAGGAATCATGTCGATATTCATGTGCTAAAAAATAATACTTTCCCTAAAAGTGCGTTTAATCAAAGCGGTACGAAGCAATTGCTTGCCTGGTTGCTTACAGATCCATCAGCTATGGCATCATATCAAAGTATTTATCGACACTATCAGTTGCATCGTGAATTTAAAGGGAAGCTAGAAAGTTGGCGTTTTAGCTTTGATCCCCCTGACATGAATAATTGGCAACTTCACGTTAAAGGTCGTTATAGCGGTAATAAATCAATGTACTTGGTTGAGGAAATCATTGGTGTTGTGTTTGATGTTGATATTCCAAGTAGTATTGCATTTATTAATCCGGACTTTTTCAAGCGAGATACCAAAGATCAATCAGCCAGGGCGGATTCTGGAGGTGTTAACTGGCTGAATAATAAAGACGAGTTTGAAATTGATGATGATCTGACAGGTTCGGATCAGAATGAGACCTTGGCCTTGGAAAGTGATTTATCCTGGATTCGTTTTACTAAGTCATTTGATGTCTATAAGCAAGAACAGGTGAAAGACAGCAGTAAGCTGGTCATAAATGAACATGCCGAAAAGGAAGCTGGTCGAGAAGCCAGCACTAATGAGCCGCATCAGGGCGGCACTTTACCTGCCGCAGATGTCGGTGGCAAGCAGGATATTACTGATAGAGAGCGACAGTTTGCCAGCCGCTTTAAAAGCTTTGATCATATGCTGCAAGTGTTAGTCAGCAAACATAAATGCTCGATTATTCAGCAAGAAACATTGGCATTACCAAAAGTAGGTCGGAGTAAACAGCATCAACTGGAAAATGGCTCGCCTCGTGCCATCAGAGCAGTATGTGTTCGATACCAATCGAATGAAGCCGTCGTACTTGAGGTTGATACTTCGGATGGGATCAAGATGCTGTCGACCAAAATGATTTTCAGCTCAGATGAACGGGACTGGATTGAGCATTTCACTCAGATCCGAAGAGGCATTGTTTCAAAGTCGATATCTTGGCCAAACGACCTGCTGGACACTTTCTTTGGCGAGAAAAATCATGTTGGTATTCATCATCCCAAGCACCAAGGGGCTGTGGTGGGTAATATACCTGTGGAGTCGATTGAAGGTTGGGCATTGAGGTTTTTTCATCTATTAAGCCAATAGTAAATCACATATCAAAAGAATAGTGGTCATCATATTGACACACACATTTGTATCAATTACAAAGACAGACTACTAGGATAGTTGCATGCAGCCTTCAGTGGTTAACTGTGCTAACGACCTGGCTCAGCTGCTTGGCAGCATGGATGTTTTAGCCCATAGCCATAGATAACAAGGAATAAAATGCCTAACGCACGATACTTCGAAGAACAGTTGACGACAGTTAACCAGTCTCAGCGGGAGCGCCTATTCCACATCGATTTTAAACTCTACTTCCTAGGGTCGGTGAACCGCACTGATCTGGTATCACGTTTTGGTATCAAGGAAGCAGCAGCTTCTCGAGATCTCTCACTTTATAAAGAGCTTGCTCCTAGAAACATCGAATATGACACTAAAGCTAAAACTTATATACAGCGAGAAGGCTTTACCCCGCTTTTTGAATACACCGCCAGTCAGGCTTTTGCTGCCTTACTACATGGTTTTGCCGATGATTTTGTTGGCAATCAGAAGTCCATGGTCACGTGTGAGGTACCTACACAGATTAATTTCCCCAATATCGCCACGTTGGCCTGTATCACGTGCGCTATTCATAACAAACGGGTTTTGAGGGTTCAGTATCGGTCGTTGTCGAGCGGTATCAGTGAACGAGATATCGTACCTTTTGCTCTGGTCGATAATGGGCTGCGTTGGCATGTTCGTGCTTACGATAGAGCCTGCAAGCGTTTTGCGGATTTTGTTGTAAACCGCATTGAGTTGCCGAAATTGATAGAAGACGAAATCCCCGAAGAGCATACCAAATCGGCTGATTACCAATGGAACAGAATCTTAGATTTGAACATTGTTCCGCATCCTGGCCTGACTCAACCAGATACCATCGCAACCGAGTATGGGATGGTAAACAACATGTTGAAAATCCAGGTTCGAGCGGCTACTGCTGGCTATGTGCTACGTCACTGGAAAATTGACTGCTCAAAACATCATATCTTGTCCTGTGATGAATATCATTTATGGTTACAGAATACAGCAATGTTATACGGGGTAGACAATTTGTTGCTTGCGCCCGGTTATGAGCCTGAAACTCAAGAGAATAAACAGTAATGACGTTGATATCCCTAAAAGATTTAGAAGCACACCTTTGGCACGCAGCTCATATCATTACCGGGCCTATCGATGCATCGGATTACAAAACATACATATTTCCAATCTTATTCTTTAAGCGTATCTGCGATGTATATGACGAAGAGTTTCAAGATGCGATGGAAAAGGTTAGTGATGCTGAGCTTGCCAAAGGCGAGATGTTCCACCGCATCCAAATTCCTGCCTATTGCCACTGGAAAGATGTCTTTGCCGAAACCAAAGACCTTGGCCAGGCGTTGAAGGATGCGTTTAGAGGCATCGAATTAGCTAACCCAAAATTGCACGGAATATTTGGTGATGCCAGCTGGACCAATAAAGAGCGCTTATCTGATGAACTCTTAGCGACGCTGCTTAATCACTTCAATAAAGTGAATCTGGGCGTAGCCAGTGTTCGTAACGACGATATGGGCCGCGCATACGAATACCTGATTAAACGCTTTGCGGATAAGGCCAATAAAAAAGCGGGTGAATTCTATACCCCTCGTACTATCGTTCGCTTAATGGTTAACATCCTTGACCCCCAAACAGGTGAAAGCGTTTACGATCCTGCGTGTGGTACAGGTGGTATGTTGCTTGAAACTATCCATCACGTAAAAGAAAACGGTGGTGATCCACGTCTGCTTAAAATCAAAGGCCAGGAAAAAAACCTTACCACCGAAGCCATTGCTCGTATGAACCTATTTCTGCACGGCCAGGAAGATTTTGACATTGTTCGTGGTGATACCCTGCGTGAGCCTAAATTTTTGGTGAGTGATAGCCTAGAAACCTTTGATTGTGTAATCGCCAACCCGCCATTTAGCCTCAAAGAATGGGGCTATGATCTCTGGTCTGCTGATCCTTATGGCCGTAAACAATATGGTTTAGCGCCTAAAACCAACGGTGACTTTGCTTGGATACAGCATATGTTTGCCTCATTAAATGAGCAAGGGCGCATGGCAGTGGTGTTGCCACATGGCGTGCTATTCCGTGGTGGATCAGAAGGGCAAATTCGTACAAAGTTGTTAAAAGAAAACCGCATCGAAGCCATCATCGGCGTAGCGTCAAATCTGTTTTATGGTACAGGCATTCCGGCCTGTATTTTAGTTCTGCGCAAATCACGCCCAGCCGATCATCAAGATCACGTACTGATCATTAATGCAGATGAGATATTCACCAAAGGCCGTGCGCAAAATACCTTGTCCAATGAGCAAGCCGATGAAATTTTTAACATCTATCGCCAGCAAGAAGCCTTAGGCCCAGAAGCTGAAGAAATCGAAGGTGTTGCACGCTGGGTTGCGTTAACTGAGATTGAAGAAAACGACTTCAACTTGAATATCGCGAGATATGTGCAAAAGCCACTTGAAGAAGAAACTATCACGGTGGAAGAGGCACTAAAGGACTTCCAGAAAAAGTTAGCCGCATTAGAACAAGCAGAAAACGAATTAGAGACCCTGCTTACCCAAGAAGGGTTCAACATATGAGTATATTAAATAATAAGAAGCTAGAGGATTTACTCTGGGGTGCAGCCGAGTTTTTGCGCGGCCAAATCGATGCCTCAGACTACAAGCAGTACATCTTCCCGCTGCTATTTTATAAGCGCCTGTCGGATGTGTATTTGGAAGAGTATACCGAAGCTTTGGAGATCCATGAAGGCGATGCCGAATACGCCGCCATGCCTATGTTCCACCGCTTTGATATCCCACAAGAAGCCCGCTGGGAAAAGGTGCGTCACACTAGCAAAAATATTGGTGATGCCATTCAAAACGCGCTGCGTTTAGTTGAAGCCAACAACCCCCGTTTACATGGCGTGTTTGGTGATGCCCAGTGGACCAATAAAGAGCGCCTGCCCGATCACCTGCTAGCTGATCTGATTGAGCATTTCAGCAAAATTCCGTTGGGCATTAAGTCGGTTGCACAAGATGACCTGGGTGAGGCTTATGAATACCTGATCAAAAAATTCGCCGACGACTCCGGCCATACCGCTGCGGAGTTTTATACCAACCGTACAGTCGTGCACCTAATGACGCGTATCATGGGCTTAAAGCCCGGTGAAACGGCTTACGACCCAACCTGCGGTACAGGTGGCATGTTGCTAAACGCGGCAATGGACTTGCGTTCGCAAGGGCAAGAGTGGCGAGGCGTTCATTTGTATGGTCAAGAAGTAAACCTACTCACTTCGGCGATCGCGCGAATGAATATGTTCCTGCACGACATTGAAGAGTTCGATGTGCTACGCGGCGACACCCTGGCTGAACCTAAGTTTATTGAAAACGACCAGCTTAAGCAGTTTGATGTGATTTTCGCCAACCCGCCATATTCGATTAAAAAGTGGAACCGCGATAAGTTCGCTGCCGACCCTTACGGCCGCAACCTCTACGGTGTACCACCACAAGGTTGTGCGGATTATGCGTTTTATACCCATATCATCAAGAGCCTAAAACCCGACACTGGCCGCGCCGCAATGCTCTGGCCTCATGGCGTCTTGTTCCGCGATTCTGAGCACAGCATTCGCAAGCAGGTAATCGAGTCCGACATTATCGATGCGGTGATTGGCCTTGGGCCCAACCTGTTTTACAACTCGCCGATGGAATCTTGTGTGGTGGTGCTCAACTGCAATAAGCCTGCTGAACGAAAAAACAAGGTGTTGTTTATCAATGGTGTGGAACACGTTACCCGTGAACGCGCCCACAGCCGCCTGTCTGATGATGATTTGAGCGTGCTTTGCGAGGCTTACTTTAAGCCTGAGAAGCAGAGCGGCATTACTGCCTTGGTGGATATCGATACCATCAAAGAGAACCTCTATAACTTATCGATACCGCTTTATGTACAGCCAAAAAGTAATGACGACACACATGATATTGAGCATGCCATAGAAACATGGAAAGTCAGCCGGGTGAAACTAAAAAAACAAGCTAATGAATTATTTAAAATCCTAAAAGAGCTTGAGTTTGAAGTCGACGGTGGAGATATACTGTAATGAATGATAAACAAACCGTTAAGTTTGGTGATATTTGCCGCGAAATAAAAATAACCACCAAAGATCCGATTAACGATGGCTATACTCGCTATATTGGACTGGAGCATTTGGATTCGGGATCCCTTAAAATTAAACGTTGGGGGATTATTGTTGAGGATAATCCAAGTTTCACTCGAGTCTTTAAAAAAGGAAATCTGCTTCTTGGTAAACGCCGCCCTTATTTAAAAAAAGCTGCTATTGCAGAATTTGACGGAGTTTGCTCTAGTGACATTATCGTTATAGAACCTAAAATTGATATTGATATATTAAGCTTGATTTTATTATCAAATAAATTTTGGCAATGGGCTATAAAGAACTCATCTGGTTCACTATCGCCTAGGACTAAGTTTAAATCCCTTGCCGAATTAGAGATAAATCTGCCTAACACCAAGGAGATTGAAAGCCATCGTTTAACATTTAAAAAACTAAATAAATTGATACTATTGTCTGACGACTTTTATTCATCAGCTATAGAATTACGTGAAAGTATAAGAACTAATATCTTGTACCATGGGCGAAAAAAAAATGTTTTAATTAAAAATAGAAGTAAAACCTTTCCACAAGGGTGGGGGCTTTTACCGTTCACAGAAATAGTAGAAATAAACCCTGCGTATAAAATAAAATCTAAAGCTGTGAAATTTTGTGAAATGTCATTACTTGATGTTGACTCAAGATATATCTCTGGAGACTTAGAAAATCGCGAATCAAGTGGAGGCGGTTCTCGATTCAAAAATGGAGACATTTTATTTGCTCGCATAACTCCATGTGCAGAAAATGGTAAAATGGCTATAGTTAACTTTCTTGACGATGAAGAGATTGGTAAAGGCTCTACAGAGTTCATCGTTTTATCCCCAAAAAAAGTAAGTCCTTTATACCTTTATAGTTTATGTCGAACACCAAGAATCAGAAAATATGCAATAGATAGAATGGAAGGGACTACAGGTAGACAAAGAATCCCTTCATATATATTTGAAGATATAATGATTCCTGTTCCACCAGAAAATGAACGGGTAGAAATAGAAAATTTACTATTAAGAATAGAAGAACAAGTGGAGTCGGCACTATTAAAGAAACATGCAATATATAACTTAATCACTGCATATGCTGACTCATTGCTAGGAGAATAGTCAATGTTTAACGAACAAACCGTCACGGAAAATGGAATTATCGACCGCTTAAAGGGGTTAAGCGGGGTAAAGTGGACATACTGCCACGGGGAGAGTCTACCCAAACAAGCACAGGATATCTTTGTTGACGAGTGGCTTAAAGACGCGTTGTGTTCGTTAAACCCTGATATTGCCAAGCAACCAGATTACGCCGATGAAGTGATTTACAAGCTACGTGGTGTAGTGCTGGAAGCACGCCATACTGGCCTGGTAAAAGCCAATGAAAACTTTCATGAATGGCTAATGGCCGATAAGACCTTACCCTTTGGTGAGAATGGCGACCATATCACCATCAATCTGATTGATTTTGACAATATCAGCAACAACCACTTTGTGGTGTCACAACAGGTGCACTATATCGCGGCGACTGAAGTCTATTTTGATATTGTGCTTTATGTGAATGGTATTCCATTGGTGGTGGGGGAGGTGAAAACCGCTACCCGCCCTAGTGTGACTTGGCAAGATGGTGCCGCCGATTTTATGGGCGGTAAAAAGCACTACTGGAAGAATGTTGAACCTTACTTTGTATCCAATCTGCTATGTTTTGCCAGTGAAGGAAAAACCTTTGCTTATGGTGCCATCAACGCCCGGGTAAAAGATTGGGGGCCTTGGCACAATACCGACCAGCGTGATGATATTCTTCCCGGTTTGGCGTCAATATTAGATAGCTGTGAGGGTTTGTTAAACCCTCAAACCTTATTGCAGTTACTGGAATCGTTCGCGCTGTTTTCAACGGTGAAAACGGGCAAGAACACACCACCCAAACGCATTAAAATTCTACCTCGTTACCCACAGTTTGAAGCGGCCAAGCAAATAGTTGAGCGTGTGCGAAAAGGTTACCCGAAAAAAGGCCTGATCTGGCACTTCCAGGGCTCGGGTAAATCGTTATTGATGCTCTACGCCGCCAAAATGCTGCGTAGCGATAACGCCCTGAAAAATCCTACCGTATTAATCGTGGTAGACCGCCGTGACTTGGACAGCCAAATCAACGAGACCTTTGGCGGTGCCGACGTTAAAAACCTAATCAAAGTACAAAGCTGTAAAAAGCTCGGCGAACATATCGAACAAGACAGTCGTGGCATTTTGATTACCACCATCTTTAAGTTTAAAGATGTCGAGATAATTGAGGGTAACCCAAACGGCCTTAACAACCGCGACAACATTATTGTATTAGTGGACGAAGCTCACCGCACACAGGAGGGCGGATTGGGTGAGAAAATGCGCTGGGCCCTGCCGAATGCGCACTTCTATGGTTTAACCGGTACTCCGATTTCTGGTATTGACCGCAATACCTTCAAGCTGTTCGGCGCCGAAGAAGACCCTGGCCGCTACATGAACCGCTACAGCTACAAGCAATCAATCCGCGATGGCGCCACTAACCCGGTGAGGTTCGAACCACGCTTAGCCGAGCTAAGGGTAGACCGCGATGCGATTAACCTGGAATTTGAGCAGCTCGCCAAAGATAATAACCTGGACGACGAAGAAAAGGCCGCACTATCAAAACGTGCGGGAAAATTAGCGGTGATGCTCAAAGCGCCCAAACGAATGGCAGCCGTCAGCAATGATATTGCCGAGCACTTTAGCAGCCACGTAAAGCCGAAAAAGATGAAAGGCATGGTGGTGGTGTACGACCGCGATGCCTGCGTGCAGATGTACTACTTGCTCGGTGAAAAGCTCGGCTTTGACGCCGTTGAAGTGGTGATGAACGTCGACCAGGCACCCGTAACAGCCGAAGACGGCGGTAAAAAAGATAAGCTCAATAAAGACTGGCGTAAGTGGCACGACGATTTAGAGCTGCCGATTAAACAAGCAGATTTTGAGCGTTGGCAGCAGATTGATGCCGAAGACCAAACCCAGAAAGACTTAATCGAAAGCTTTAAAGACCCTAAGCATCCGTTGCAGTTGATCATCGTCACCGCCAAGTTACTTACCGGCTTTGACGCGCCTATCTGCTACTGCATGTACTTGGATAAACCGCTGCGCGACCACACTCTGCTGCAGGCCATGTGCCGCACCAACCGGTTGTACGAAACAGACGATGTGCGCAAAGACATGGGTATGATCATTGATTACCTCGGCGTGTTTGAAAACCTGCGCACCGCGCTGGCCTACAACCCGGAAGAAATCGATGGCGTGGTAGAAGGCATTGAAGCTTTTAAAGAATTATTACCCGCCCAGTTAGATAAGTGTTTGTCCTTCTTCCCAGGTGTAGATCGCACCTTAGAAGGCTTCGAAGGGATTATGGCTGCGCAAGAGTGCTTGCCAACCAATGAAAAGCGCGATGAATTTGCTGCCAGCTTCGGCGTGTTAGCCAAGCTATGGTCGGCCATTAACCCAGACACCTTCTTAGCCCCGTATCGCAAAGACTATAAATGGCTGGCGCAGATTTACGAATCAGTGCGCCCAGTTGGCCAAACCGGCGCTTTGGTGTGGGCGGCTCTTGGCCCTGAAACCATCAAGATGATCCACGAACATACCGATATCAATCGCATCCGCGACGATATCGATGAGCTGATCATGGATGAGCACGCCATTTTTATGCTAACGGATAAAGAGCAGGAGCAGCGCGCAAAGCGGCTCGAAATTGACTTGATGGGCCGCCTGCGTGGCAGTAACGACTCTAAGTTTGTCGAGTTAGGTGAACGCTTAGAAAAACTGCGCCAAGACTACGAAGCCGGTGTGATCAAAGCTATCGACTGGTTAAAAGGTCTGTTAGATGCAGCTAAAGACACGGTGCAAGCCGAGCGCGAAACTGGCGAACATGTCGTGACAGAAGAGGACAACAAGCAGGCATTAACTAAACTCTTCTTGGAAACCCGCCCAGAAACCACGCCGAAACTAATCGGCGATGTGGTAGAGCAGATCGACAAGATCGTAAAAGCCACCCGTTTTGAAGGCTGGCAAAACTCCAACAGCGGTCCAAGAGAAATTCAAAAGTCTCTACTGGTGACGTTAGCACAGTTTGGATTGGGCAAAGATAAAGAGCTGTTCCAAAAGGCGTATGGGTATATAGAAGAGCATTATTGATGGCAGTTTGCGACCGAGTGAACAACGACAAGGAGGTTTAGGATGCTAAAGAAAATTCAGCACATTAAAAAGCTTGGTGTGTTTGACGATTTTAGCTGGGATAGTGAAGTTAAAAACAAAGGCGGCGCCGTTCAGAACTTTGTTGATATCAACATCATCTATGGGCGCAACTATTCCGGTAAGACCACACTGTCGCGTATTGCTCGTGCTCTAGAGACACGCACTTTATCAGACAAATATGGCGCGCCTTCTTTTCAACTAAAATTTGCTGACAACTCAGATGTAACACTCACGGCCTTAACCACCCACGACAAGAACATTCGCGTTTTTAATGAAGACTTTATTAGAGATAACCTTCGATTTATCACTAATCCTGACGACAGCATTGAGCCATTTGCCATTTTAGGCGATGACAATAATAAGATCGAAAAAGAGATTGAAACTCTTGAGGTAGAACTCGGTTCTAGTATTGAAGGGCAAGAAACCGGTTTGTTTGCCGACAAAAAGCAGGCTGCAGTTGCATACAGCAATGCCTTTGCCGCTCATAAACAATCGAATGAAAGTCTAGAAAAACAATTGGGTGATAAAGCGACTAATAAAAACATCGGCATTAAATACAAGCCTGAGCGTTTTGGTGACCAAAACTACACTATTACCAAATTAAAGGCCGATATCACAACTGTTAGTAGCCCTGATTTTCAGCCGTTAACATCAGAGCAAGTGAGCGAGCACCAAAAGCTGATTGATGAAAAGGTTTTGCCTGCAATACCTAAATTTTCTTCACCTCAGCTAAGTTTTTTAAGCTTGGCACAACAAGTTGAAACGCTGGTAACCAAGCCCATCAGTGAGTCTGATAAAATTCAGGCGTTAGTAAAAGATGCTGTACTTAACCGCTGGGTCAATGAAGGTCGTTCTCATCATCGAAATAAGCATAAAAAATGCGCATTTTGTGACAATGAAATTTCGACTGAGCGGTGGGCAGAGCTTGATAAGCACTTTGATGAAGAATCTGAGCTATTAGAAAAGTCGATTGATGCGTTACTTGCTAAAATAGGAACCGAAAATCAAACAGTTCAATCCGCACTCACCATTGATCAATCTGCTTTTTATTCCAAGTTTCACTCACAACTAACTGCCTTAAATTTAAGGTTAAAAGCTGAAACCAAAGACTATCAGCTTGCTTTAGGTAATCTAACCAAGCAACTGAAGGCGCGAAAAGGTGATATTTTAAACGTTAAAGACTATGATAGCCCCGCTGATGGTACCGCGAAACTAACGCAAATCTGGCAGGAATATAGTGACCTTTGCGCTCAATCAGAGTTATTTAGCAGCTCATTAGCTGGCGAACAAACCAAGGCCAGAGCCGACTTGCGATTGAAAGAGGTCGCTGAGTACTTGCTTACGATTGATTACCAAACACAGCTCAATTCAATTGAAATCTTACAGCAAAAAAGAGATGAGGCTGAACAAGCGCAGGCGATTATCAACACGAATATTACCCAAAAACAAGCACAAGTTACGACTAAAAAACGTGAACTGAATGACGAAGAAAAAGGGGCTAAAAAGGTAAATGAATATCTGAATAATTTTTTCGGGCATCAGTTTTTGACGTTGGAGGCTAAAAACGATGAAGGAACAACGCAAGAGGCAAAACGTATTCGGTTTGAAGTGATCCGTGACGGTAAGAAAGCTTATCACCTAAGCGAAGGCGAGTGCAGCTTGCTGGCATTCTGCTACTTTTTGGCCAAGTTGGATGATGTCGCAACCAAAGACTCAAAACCCATTATTTGGATTGATGATCCAATCTCGTCGCTCGATGGTAATCATATTTTCTTTATTTATAGCTTGTTGAATGCGGAAGTGGTCGAAAAGGGAAAATTTGCACAACTTTTTGTTTCAACACACAACCTTGATTTCTTGAAGTATCTGAAGAGACTGAAAGACAATTATCTTAATGCTGAAGGCAGCAAAGTGAAATGTCAGAAAGCTTACTTTGTTGTTGTTAGACAGGATAAAAAATCTACCTTACAGGTCATGCCATCATACTTAAAAGAATATGTGACTGAGTTTAACTACCTGTTCCATCAGATCTATAAATGTGCCTCTCTTGATGCTATCGATGATACTAATTACGTAACCTTTTATAATTTTTCCAACAATGCGAGGAAGTTTTTCGAGATTTATCTCTATTACAAATATCCCGATCAAGGCATGACGCCAGAGACCTTAAGTACATTTTTTGGTGAAGATCGTATTCCGGCGGTCTTAACAGACAGGATTAACAATGAGTATTCTCATCTGTCTGGAGTTTTTGAAAGAGGGGCATCTCCTGTTGAAGTACCAGAAATGCAAACTGTGGCAAGGCAAATTATCGAGCGACTAAAACAAGACAATGAGCAGTTTTCTTCATTAATGAGAAGTGTTGATGAGGCCATTATCTGAAATCATGATTCATGAAAAATTATTATTTTAGAACTATTTTGTCATTTTTTCGAAGGTAACATATGAATGTGATTGAATCGATTTTATAACTATTTTGTCACTTTGTGAAAATCTGATACTAGAGAATGGGCCTTTCAGAGCGATTTATTTTAGATCTATTTTGTCATCCCACAAAGTCGGCCAACATTGATCCGGTCATCCTTTGCGGGATGGGCCGGATTTTTTTGTTTAGGGGTAATCAACCGCGATTGACCCTAATGCTGACTCTACTCTGCCGATAACCCTACTGATAACGG
>Ga0157364_1001761_pt1 | contig 19017 bp, 10 predicted proteins | sample AttsexASBM2_FD_111476 | JGI IMG/M metagenome (GOLD analysis project Ga0157364, IMG submission 111476) | Fungus gardens microbial communities from leaf cutter ant in Ribeirão Preto, State of São Paulo, Brazil - Atta sexdens ASBM2 | ecosystem: Host-associated > Fungi > Mycelium > Unclassified ...
GTGTCTCTCTTTTTCTCTCTCTCTCTCTTTTTCTCTCTCTCTCCCCCCCCCACACACACACACACACACACACACACACACACACACACACACACACACACACACACCACCGATGCGTTTCATATGGAAAGCTCGGTGTAATGTATTCTTGTACCCACACAACGTCACCCGGAGTGTGTACCGTGTATCGATCTCCGAGAGTACACACGAAGACGACCGTGAGCGCCATCGGGCTCCTTTATTTTCTTCCACTTTCCTCTCTCTTTCTCTTTCTCTCATTCTATAGCTACCGCGTCTTCTCTTTCTTTCGACCACGTTTATCTCAAGAACGGAGTAGCTGCTTCGTTCTTTGTAGTGTTCGAGAGACGAGAAAACGCACGCTGCATCGCACAGAGACGCACTGCGCGGGCGATGGTATATGTACGTATATATCAGTTAGGGCGAGTCCGAGAGAGAGAGAGAGAGAGAGAGAGAGAGAGAGAGAAAAAGAGCGTGTGATCCCACCGGCAGTGGGCTCGCGTGACAGAAGCGCGACGGTGGTTCCACCTCTTTTCCACCCTCACCCTCCGTTCCATGGACGTGGATTCGACGGACGTCACGGGCATCGACGGGACATCACGACGATGAAATGGTTTACGAGGGATGGTTTACCTCTTACCTCAATATTTTTCCTCTCAAATCCGTACGCTCGCGTACGTGAACGAAAATCCGCGACATACAACGCACACTCGACCGTGGCCCAAGTCCGACTGACGAGAATGACGAGCGTAGGCGACGCGACCGGGGTGGGGCGGCCGTCACGACCAATCGCGTTCCCGCTTGCGCGCGATCCTGTGGAGGATTTACGGGAGTCGGGAATACGGGCAGCCACCAGGCCGGGCCGCTCACGCGCTACTCCACTGCACTCCACTCCGTTCTGCTCCGTTCTCGTTCGTTTCAGCTCCGGCGCTTTTCGGAACGAGAGACCGGAGAGACGGATGCACATCCATGCGGGCGGCAGAGGGTACGAGGCGACTAAAACGCGGAACCCGAACGGATGACGCACTCGAGGCGATTTCGACCAAACTCCGATCGGCGACGATTCATTCAAGACTCCGACGGAGTCGCTAGCGCAATTATTTTCAACACACTCATGCTCCTTCCTAGTTTAATTTTAACCTTGGTTCTACTAGCTCTTTTTCGTTTTCTAGTTCTAAGAATTGGAAAAAGATAAAGAGCAAGTTGATCATGATTGAAGCTAATCTCTCTACATTGGTAGAAAACAGGCATCAGAAAAAAATACTTCTACGTTTTGAATTAATGTAGATTTAACTTTAATGTTTTCTTTTTTTTTTCTAATCCTAAAGATTAGAAAAAATAAAAAGTAAATTGAACTGAGACTAAAGCTAATTTTATACTGATGGAACCAAGTATTAGTGGTGACAACTATAAAAGTGATAATTGCAAATTTTTTACGTAAAATTAATGTGTGTATATTTAATTAAATAAACTATTTTGTAGTTGTAATTATAAAATAATTTATTCAATAGTGTATACACACACACACACACACACACACACACACACACACACACACATTAGTTTATTTAACTTTGCACATTAATTCTACATATAAATCTAGTATGTGTCACCTTTAAGCCTATTTTATTTATGTGCTTTTTGTTTCTTGCTTTTTGCTATTTTTTACATCTTGTCTTTTTGCTACTTATTTGGTTTTTTGTTTTATGTTTTATCGCTCGAGATAAAAATTATGAACTTCGAAAGAAATAGAAAATACGTAGCAAGAAATACAATTGTCGATAAAACAGTTGCAAAGAAGAACAAAGTAAAAAACAAGAAACAGGAAACAAAGAGCATCGTAGAATAGGCTTTATAGTTGCTATCATAAATGCTATGTTTTTCTGAGTATATGTTATTCGCTTCAGCTCTGATCTCTAATCTTTCTTATCTTCTTATTTTCCTATATATTCCCATGTATCAAATAAACATATGATGTTATTTAAATATGTTAATAAGCTAATTCAAGATGATTAATAAGGAGATATTCTAGTACGATTATTCGTTTTTGAGATAAATTTTGAGAATTAATTTTATAAAAATGGTTAAACCTATAGAGCTAATGTTTTGCATATTCATTCGTATTTGACGTAACTCCTCAAATGTTTGCAAAGCTTTTTATTGTATATTATACAAGATAAGGATAGACTCGCAGGTCATATCGCGAAAAATCGTTTTTATTGGATGCAGTGATTGATGCCATTCTCGTAATCTGAAATAAAAATATTTTGTTTTGTTTTATTCTTTACGATTCCTATTTGGCTCTTTAATAAATCATAGGAAGAAAAGTTGATAAAATGATAGCGTTTAAAAGTACTTCGATTTTTACTAAAAAAATATTTACTTCCTGTCCGGAAAAATAGTAATTTTAAAGATATCATAAAGTTGAAGAGTCGAACGATAGTCTAATATACACTATATGTCTACAAAAGCGGAAGCCGATCGATCCAGCAGTTTGCGAGAAAATATGCGCCCAATTTGAAAAATGCGTTTTGGAAAAAGAATTTAAAATTTCTCTTACAAGATGGACGAGTAATTTCAGTATCCCTTTATACGTCAGCTATACACATTTTTAAGAACTACCCCAAACTACAAGAATATAAAAAAAATATTTCGATTTTTTTTACTCGACACTAGAATTTCCCCTTATTAAAGCTTGGCCGCATTTATGATGGCTCCAATTAACTTAAAGTAAATTAATTGTACTATTTCGTTAATATAAACGGAATTGTTTTTTTTTGTTATTTAATATGAGGAAAAAAATAGGAGCGTTGAATTGTTAAATAAAAGTAGAGACATATATATATATATATATATATATATATCAGAAATTTTATTTTAAATAGTTCTGTCAATTGAATTAATTACTGATTAAGTTAATCAATAATTATCAAATAATACTTTTATTACTTCATTAATATAAATAAAATTAATAATTTTCCATTTTAAATATATATAAAAATCTTTAAGCAATTCTGCTGATTAATCACTAATTAAGTTAATCAAAGTTTGATCATTTTATAATTTTTATGCTAGATGTACCTTTCATATTCTCTTTCGATTCTTCTTCTATCTTTTAAATTAAAAAATTTTAACTTTACAAATGTTGATGTGTATAATTTTTTTAATATCAGATTTGCAACTTTAAATATATATTAAAGCTAAACTTCGACTCTAAAAATTAAACAAACATTTACCTTTCGCGAATTTCGAACGTATTCACGGAAAAGTTTAAGTAAAAAAAAAAGCCGTTTTAATATAGAACGGGAAGAAAAACATCTCGCATTTTGTTTCATCGTATTTATTTTCCAATTATTCAAATTATTCATGATTTCTGCTATATCGTTGGTAAGATATCAGAATTGCAGCGCCGTCTCGGTTACTTAAGTCCCGTTTTATTTGGTCGATAAGTAAAGAAGTTCGCAGAAGAGAGTTACCGCTAATCCTAAAAAGATATTCAAAAAGACAAGGTATGCATATATGTATACATATATATGTATATATACGGCCCAACACAACGAATTGTAGAATATCACGATATCATTTCCCGCTTCTCTTTGTAAACGTGTAACAAAATGCAACGAACGATGAGAGCCGTAGATCGAAGAACGACAAAGTTGTATGTACTGTTGTAATGTGCTTAAAAGTGGAATGACACATTTCTCCCGTATATATATATACATATACATCCTCTATTTATTTCAATGAAAGAGTAAGTAATATTTAATAATATGTATGTGTGTGTGTGTGTGTGTGTGTGTGTGTGTGTGTGTGTGTGTGTGTGTGTGTGTATACATCCTCAGTCGATTGATGGAACTTATACAATCATAATCCGCGAATAATAAACACATTTCGTCGTTTGCACTCTAATCATCGTTACTGACTACCCGTGTCCACGATACGTGTGACTAGTAATAAATGTTAATTAATAAAATAACTTAAACATCTTTCACTCATATAATCTTGTTATGTATACATATATATATATTTATAAATTCTCGCTTTCACGCTCGCGCTTGTTCTCACGTTCGTACTTTACTCAACATCTGATTGGAATGATTGTTAAAATTGGGAGATTGAAGTCAATTCAATCGCGAGATAAGAAACCAACTGTGGATTTGTCTTGTTCTCCGTTACGTAGAAAAGTCATATCGCTCTCTAAAATTGATCACTCATTTTTTCACAATAGAGCGCTGTGACCACACAGTCATTGGAAGAACTTGACTGTAGGCTGTGATATAAACTATAACTTTCACAAGTGTTTCCTAAACGAGATGCCTAAATCAGACGAGGATATTGTGAAATTAATGTTACACAATTCGGTGGCTCTCGCAAAAAACAGTCTCGATATCTAAAATAAAACGCTTGTTTGTGAGTAATACGTATGATTAATATGCTTAATAATGTGACGTGTGTGTATTAATTACTTAGATAAGGCCACTAGTGGATGATACAGATATAATATAAATATTACAATTATAAGCATATAGATTCTCAAAGCAACGGTCGAGTAGTTACATAGTATGTCCAGAAACGATCAATCGTAGAGAAAACGAGGTGTGTATTTTTAATGCAGGATTTGTAACGTACAAATTTGTTTTTCGTTATTGTCATATACTTTCATTGTAAGATGACACTATGCGAACGACATTTGTCGATCTGGAAATATCTTTTCCCTCCTCTGAACATAGGTAGAATTTAATTGCCTATTGCATTCAAGATATTTAACTGTATAATATAAACACTAAAGGTTTCTTTTCCTTCTCTTAAGAATATACGCGATTCTTCATATACTGAGTATAAGATTTGTCTTTCTTTTAAAAAGCTATCTTAGCTATCATATAATACAATTCACGCGAGCTGTATACAAACATGGTATTACAATTACAAAAATTACTAATGCCTCGTATTTCTATTCACCGTTCGAAAAATCGTTTGGGTGTAGATTTGTTACACCTCTCTCTCGAAATAACATGCGCGAAGAGAAGCACGCCGCTGAAATTCATCATCCACATCGGCGTCCATGAGAAAGCGATTTTATATATAAATTCGAGGTGAAGGAACGATCTTTTGTTGTCTTTCGACATATCGCATCCCCCGTTCAGTAATCGAAAAATAACGGATTTATATACTCTATCGGAATTGTCTTTCTTCTTTTTTTTAATCTCGCCACTCGATGTTGTTCAAACATCACGGCACACCAGGCACTGTACATTGAGCATTGCTCGAGCCAGATCTCTCAGTCTGGCTTATATCGTGTGTTACAACGTGGATTCGTGTATCACCGTTGTATTCGGATCACTGCTAGCAGTCTGAATTATTGCTGGCGGTATGTGTGGCGTCAATGTGATGGATGAAGTCTTGCGCACAGGTTTCGGAGAGGCCTGTAATTAATATTACGATGAAGTTTAGTCGATTAATTTACTTTTATCATTCAATATTATTAATTAAAATTCAGTATTATAGCTCCTTTACCACACACACACACACACACACAAATATATTTCATTTTAATACAACATGTATACCCATTCTCTTCTGCAAGGTGTTTCGTCATCTGAATAATGATCGATCTGTCCAATATCGGTTTCTGTCACTGCATTCCTCTTCTTTGGCTGCAAAGTCGCGTAGTTGCCACAGCCTCTGGTGAAGTTAGTCATATTCTTCTCTTCGACGATTTTCTCCTGACACAATATCTCTTGGGATTTACTTTGCTTGTTGTTCGTTACGTCATTGGTACTTTTATTATTAAAATAAAAAGGTGGCATTTTCGATACCCAATGATCTAGACCAGAACCAGCCGAGCTCGTTGACGCCGCGGACGAATTTCCCGTCGAATTATTAGACAGGCCCCTTCGCTGATAGAACAGCATGTACGCCGAGTTTGTGATTAGATTCGTGTCATTAACCGCTTCCACGCGTGTGTCATCGAAACAGTACCACTGCGTATCATATGGATTTCTGCAAAACGCCGTGTAATGTCCGCCCTGTAGGTCCTGCCCGTGATGATTGCATATCGCGTAGAGATCGTAGACATTCTCGTCGTACTTGGGAATATTGTGTTGCCGCGGTCGTGGTTTTTTCCAGGGCGACCAACCCAGACCACCCAAGCTAGTAACGTTATTATGCGTCGCCTGAACTCCATTGTGAGCGAGATGTGGTGTCATATCGAAACCGTACAAAGGAAAGTCCACTAGCATAGTCAGCTTGGACGTTGACCGTTGCTTAGATTGCTGACGAAATCTTTTCAAGTGTATGACTAATATATCAGGCAATGACCAGAGACCTAGTTTTTTTACGACTTCCTGCTTCTTGTTGCAATAAGGACAATGCCATGCGTCTTCTGCGCCCAATATCTCCGCTCGTGTATAGAGATCGAAACATTCCTCTAAAGTTACCGCGCCGCCCAGCTCGGAATTAGTTTTTAACTGTTTCACGCTGGCGTGTTCCTCAATTTGGTCGTTATCGTCCTGTATAATATTGCATTTAGTAGCCTCGTCCCACTCGAGGATCAGCTTTACATGTTGTGGACCCGAGTCATCGGCGCAAAGCGCCAACGCTTGCTCGATCTGCTCCGTGTAAAGAGGATGCTCTACGCAAGGATCGATGCAGGGATGCTCATCTTGGATCGGCGTTGCCGCCGGATCGGCAACGCGGATATTGAAGAGACCCGGGCTTTGGCTGGTTGTAAGAACGTCATCCGCTAGCGTGCTGTGCATCTCCTTGAGTAGAAGCTTCTGCAGATCCTCGTAGGACGTCTCGCGTGATACCTGCATCGTGTACGGACTGCCGAAACGTTGCCTCAGATCCCCCTTTACGAGAACGTTGATCCAAACTAGCAAGATATACGCTTGCTCCGTAGGTTCCTTCAATTGCGGCAGCTCAATGCAATACAGTGGATCGTTTTCCATAATCACGGATAGAGGCTGACAATCAGAGAAGGTTCTGCAGAAAGAAAAAAAAAAGATATATCATTTTTTGTGACATAAGATATTTAACATACAAACCAATCATAATAAAAATTGCAAAATGATAAAAAAAGATTGTATCCTTATACTTCGACATTTTTTGTACTTTTTTTACAATACGCGACTAAAATTTATTTTGATAAGTATGATTCATTTATTATTTCTTTTCAAAAAACAAAAAAATTCACAAAATTTATCATAAGAGAGATTCCGCATTACAAAATACATATAATTTTTTACGCTTACTTTTCCGCAATACTTATCATTCCAATATATTCTATTCCTTAATCCTATCTCTACAATGAAACTTATTCTCAACGCCAATTGTTTCCCTTTCACCTACAGAGTGCAATATATACTCTCTTTTGAAGATTTTTAAATTGTAATTTAACCTGTGAAATCCTTCTTCGTGAATCTCGGTCAGTAGCATGTGATTCTCGTCTACGCCAGTGTCGCTGGCTAGGATTTCTCGGAGCTCTCTCACGTTGGCAGCCTGATTCACACTCACGCCAATCTTGACTTGCCGCGGCTGCTGCGATGTGTAGAGGACGTTCACGTAGAGATTCATCTGCCGATGATTCTGCGGCACCGGCACCGACACGCACAGGAAGGGGTCGAAGGTGTTCGACTGTCGGTGGCACCTTGGACAAGTCAGACTAGACCGAAACTGCGCTTGAAATACGGCATGTACAAAGGAGTTGTTACACCGCACATGATTCGCAAGCGTCTCGGCGGCGACGATGTCGTCGGGTCTGCCGAATGAATTCTGTGAATGAAAAAAACGAGAATTAGAGCGTGTTAAACGACGTTAGATATTTGATTTGTGAATATTTTAATAAAATGAAATTATTTCAATAACGATATCTATCGCTCCTTTACTTTAAAAGTAACACAACTAAAAAAATTACATTTTCCAGAAAAAAAGAAATAACTTTATCAACTTGATAAAAAATTATTCACTACTCAAATAATACTGAAAAAAAGAATATATTCTTAACATGATCAAATATTACTTTTATCGCTTATATTCCACAATCCTTAAAAAAACCATATTTTTTTTTATAATTGATAAATGACTGACAATTTTTTTAGATCTTTTTTGAGTTGTGACATGTTCAATTTTTTATAAAATTAATAAGTTAGTTCGCATTTCTGATGGATAATTTACCTAATTCATTCATAGTAATAATTCGAAAATCACATTTTTTGAATTGTGTCACTTTAAAGTAAAAGAGCAATATCTCTCGTTGTCAATTTTACTCGACAAACAAATGCATCAACCCGTAACGAACCAAGCCTCCCTCCCTCCCTCTCTCTCTCTCTCTCTCTCTCTCTCTCTCTTTTTTCGCAGCTCTATTTTGCAGTGCGGTTTATGTAATCTGGCAAAATGGGTTTGAGGCGAGACTATCTGCCGCGACCACGAAGCCGTATGCACGTCAGCGCAGCGACGCGATGACGGCGACGAGTTCCTCTCGAGTGTGAATCCCAGAGTGTGGGGTCCGCGACCGCCCTCTTTCTTGATCCGACATTAATGTAAAACTCGGTTATCGCTCAAAGCGCATAACAATCATCTATAAAGACAATCATCTATAAAGCGTTCGTGCTCTATTAATAGATTGCCGCCGTCGCAGCCGCCACTCACCTCCTTTTCCCTTCGCCGTAAGGAAGACACGCGGAACATCAGGAGGAAGAGCCGACCGAGTGCGCTAACAAACTCCGCGTGGCTTCGGCACAATTGTCGCCGGCATGCTAAAACGCTGCGCGCTCATTAACGTAAACCGTTGTATTTAGCGACCTAATGTCAGGACTTGATACACCTTGATTGATGCACGATGGAGACAATAAAAGACTCCCTTTGCTTTATTCAACTTGGCTACGGAAATTCAATAGACGCGGAGTCTTAAAATAATTCTTAATAAAATTGCAATCGTTATACAAAAACCGGAGTGATAAGCTCTGATAACGATTTCGCTATTTGATAAAACGAAGAATTGAACGATACGATCAAGTGATATGACATAACTAAACGTATTAAAAAATCTGCGCTACCGCATTCCGATATTTTATTATCAACTAGAATACTCGCGTTTGCGTATAAACATTTTCAGAGATACTCCGAGTGTCATAATTCCAATTCCCAGTATTTAATTCGAATAAATTAATAAAATGTTGTTTGATTTAATCGAGAGAATTTATTGAGAGAATTCTTCAATTTTGTTGTCGAATGCAATTTCGTTTTCATTTCATTTCAGTCTGATTTCAATCCAGCATAGATACGACCTCCTCTTAATAGGATAATAAATATCGAGGTTGTGCGTTTTCGTTTAGCCTTCGAGTCGGCCACAAACGCGACTTTACAGAGAGCTACAAGAACCCGCGAGGTAGCGGTACATCGTGGCATTCATTGTGGTAAAACTTTATTGCCTGCAACTATTCGAACTTGCTGTAAGTAGCGCACATCGTAAGTTATAGGAGTCATTATTGACCAGCCGTTCGCACATTGTCCGTCTATTTATTTCGTTATTGCGTAAATGAGATATAACAATCCTTGAAAGAAAATCGATAATGTCGAGTTTGCAAACAGCCGGTGTTTCTAACGATAATTTCCCAATAAACCAAATAAAATTAAGTAAATTGAGGAAATAATTAAGGAGAAGGATAATGAAGAGAAAAAGGGAAAAACATGATAGAATAATAAATGAAATGGGACCGATGTGTTAACACCGAATGAATATTGATATTTTTGGTCAACGAGCGAGTCTTAACAACAAAAGCATAAAGGCGAAAGATATGAAACTCACAGGTATTATTATTAGATTCCGCCTGACGATCGAAAAATGGCAATATTAATTTAAACGAAGATCAATATGACTCTCAATTTTAAATGGTACAATTTGAAAGGAGACACACAAATTCAAATTTTAAGAACCAGCATTGATCGATCGTGTCATGTGTTGTGGAAAGTTTGAGACTATTTTTGAATATACAGCTTGAAATTGAATCGAAACGTTTGATTTCGTGTTTCTTAAATAAACTGTAATTAAGAATTACTGAGAATTAATCCTTCTATCTAAATATTATTTAATAATATTGAATATTATAATATATATATCCCATGATAAAATAAAAATTTTTTAAGTCATTTGCGACAGAACGTTCCATTATATAACATAAAAGCTTTGACACAATTCCAATAAGTACCAATGAGAGAGATCGTACTGGAAGGTTACGTAATACCTCGACATATTTTAATGATGAAAGGTATCGGTGACCCTCGTTAACACAGAACATTAGCGACCGGCACACAGAGCTTCGAGGACTCGTTCGCGCTTTCCGAAGCCGTGTAATTTGTAACACGCGATGAAAAACCGCAGAATGGGATAATCACCAGAGTGATCGCACAGGATGTATCAGCGATCCGGTTGCCGGAAGTAATTTCCGATGCGTATGACTGGAACGACTCGCGCTCACAATTGGTCAATGTCACGCTCGGTGCACGTGTACTCAACTTGTAAAATCATCGTTATTCGCGCATATATATGCCGATAACCTTACAAATATCCGATCCCCGCCAATCTTCCTAAAGGAATACCGCTAATAGATCAGTCAGAGATGCATTAGAAACACTTCGATCTGTTTAGCGCGACCGCGTTCTCGTACACTGAGAAAAAATATAGTTAATTTTAAATATTTAGTTCAATACTGCCAACTGAACATTTACTTACAGTAAGTAAATATTTCAATAAAAAAAAAAGATTGTTAAATCAAATTAACATTTTTTTTATAAATAAATAAATATATCTTTATATTTAATAAATATTTAGTATTACATATATTTTTTTTCAGTGTAGAAGCAAATTACTCATAGATTATTGTCGATAGATATCGTAACATTGCACCGAAAGAATAATTTTACTTAAAAAAATCTAAAATTTTGTTGAATGCAGATCTAAAAGTAATTTTGTTGGATAATTAAAAGTAATTATGTTAAAAACTTCAAAAAAAAAAAAGAATAATGCTGCAAAAAATTTGACGTTCTAGCAGTTTTCAACGAAATTATTTTGATGGCCTAACAAAATTATTTTCAGATCTATGTCCCCAGTAAAATTTTAGATCTTTTAACGAAATTGTTCTTTCTGTATATGCATACGAGATATCAGTCTTACATTTTTCTTCTTCATCCCACAATACATAACGTGTTTGTAAAATTATATTTTAATTTTCGAAACTATTTGCAAAATTCTCCTAATTATTATAAATTTATATTCTTCATATTTTACAACATATTATTATAATATTTATTTAGTTAGTTTATTTTGTAAAAATAAACTAAAATCACAAATCTGAAACTTTATGTTGATCCAATTTTTTCCTTGCATTTAAATTTAAAATTTTTCTCGAGTAACGTTCTCACAAAGTTAATCGCACAATTTGACTGCTTCTCTGATTCTGATTTATAAAAAATTAGAAGGATCGAAGTTGCGAATTCCATTTGTCAGTTTCTGTCGACGCAGTGAATCATATCAGGAAAAAAAAAACGAATGTAAAAGGATATCTGTTTTAAAATAAGAGCATGATAACACACTTTCCGGTTTCACAACAATCTTTTGTTTTTATTATGAAATGTTTAATTTATATTTAAAAGTATTTAAAGATACTTAATTACGATAAATACAAATCAGCAAACACACAATTATAATAAATATTGTATAGAAATATAGTTATAAATTATACATGCATTATTTAGAAATATGCATTATATAAAATGAATAAACATAAGTCTCATTATATTCAACATACATACCACGTGGTTTAGTTGACTATATTTAGAAATTCATTCTTAATGACAATATATCACTTTTAAAAAACAAAAAGTATTTTTTCAAACTTAGATTATATTATCAATGTTCAATTCAAAGAAAGGAATATTTTAACTTTTGCAAAAGAAAAATGCTCTGAATAGTATTATATGAATAAAAATAAAAGTGTTTTGCTCAATTACTTCATATCATTATACATTTATAAAAAAAGACATAATAATTTACGTTATGATAACATTACTGACGATTATATATAGTTTGTAATAAGCTACTATTATACACTAGGAAATAAACTTTAGCAAAAAACTGTTTAGTTGAGGCATTTTTTAGCAAATAATTTGTTTATACATATAACAGAAAATTTAGTTGCTTTCGCAAAATAATTTCTTTGCTTTATAAATAACAAAAATATTTATTTATATTAATTGAAATAATTTTTGTTTACGTAAAATTATAGTTTTATTCGATATATTTCAACAAAACATTTTTGTTCGTTATGTTTCAATCAAATGTTCGTTATTAAAATAAAATTTTGATTCATGTATAACAAAACATTTTTCTTAGTGTGTGCATGTAATTACTGAGAAAATATTTGTCTAAACAATTTTATCATAAGATATAAAATCCCTCTCCTCCTCCTCCTCTCTCTCTCTCTCTCTTCTTCATCAGAGATACAAAACAAAAAGATTGAAATCTATTCTCTCGTGCTGTTTTTCCTTAGTAAAATATCGACAAATAAAGTGCCATTTCGCCACTTGATATGTCTAGGCGATAAGTTTGTGATATACGATTCCCTATACAACTACAAAAAAAGCGATTTCTTTTATTACGAATTTATTTATACAACGTTAACGTGAGTCTCGTCGATTGGCTGCAATTTGCGGTGACGTAATAATTTTGCGTGCGTATTGCGTACACGATCATCGATGCGTGGAATTCGAAATATGTATACAGAAAGAGCCGGATTCTTTCTTTTTTGCATAGTTCGTTCCCGTATGTGCATATGAAACGCAAGAGAACAGGTCACGCAAGGATGATGGGCGTAACATTCTTTTTTTTACGTCTGTATCGCTCTCGGACGTTATAAATAGCGTTACGTAAATATTTTGCTAATAATTACGTTGATTTCCTTTCCTCCTCTGTAGAAAACGAGTTACATTCATGTTATCCGGTCGAATCAGATATACATGCAACACGCTTCTTTAAACAGGAGTTTTTTTTTTTTAATTACTGATAAAGCCGGTTTTACGAAGATAGAAGATTTCGCTACCTGATTTGCAATTATGACGTGTAATCAATGAAATTAGTACATCATATTACAGACAGGGAGATATATAATTATTATTCCTCTCCTTTGACTGAATTCAAACTGAATTCACACAATTTAATTTCAGTCTTGCTTCAAATTTAAATTATTAAGATACGAATTATTGTGTTACAATTAATTTAATTATATAGTATCTAGTTTATAGTATACAGTTTACTACCAATAAATTTATAATGAATAACTACTAAAACAAAAAAGAAGATGATTATTGAAATCTTATTAAAAAAGTCTGATATTTTCTAGAGTTTCCAGATCAATTAGTATTATAAAATTCCAGATAAGATTAGAGAACTTTTTAATGCAATTATGAAATAAATTGCAGCACAAGCAACGCAAGTCAATTATAAACTAATAGAAGACAGGATTCCATGAAACTATATCATCTTCTGCAATATAATATTATGAGCTACCCCTACTTCATTCTCTACTAAGTATTCTATTGTTAATCTAATTTTTTTTTAAATAAAAATGCGAGACATATAAGAATGTATGTGAATATACACACGTATTTATTACCGATTGTTATTTTGCTTTATTAACAAAAAATGATCGCAGAAACAACTCTTTAAGTTTTTTGCAATAAGATTTCATCCTTTTAGAGTAAGTAATTTTTAATCCAACAAATTTAGAATATTTTCAGAAGAAGACAGAGTTTAAATTTAGAAATTCGAAAGAAATTCGAAAAAATTTCCTGAATTCCAACAAAATTTCATGAGAATCCTTCATTTTCAAGGATAAAAAATTTCCTGAAAATTTCAGGTTTTACAAGTTTTTTTCCAGATATTCGTAAAAAATTTTTCCCAGATAATAAACGAACACCCTATAAAGCTGGCAAATTAAAAGAAATTTGTCGCAACAGTTAATGTCGTCTCGTGCACTCCATCTGGAAGTACCGTAGTGAATGCATGCGGTACTCCAATTGCAGGATTATCTATCAAGAAACCGACGGAGTCGAAAGCTGGCGAGCGAAGTGTAAAACGCGCGTGAGCGAGAGCGTATGTTGGCGCCGGATGACATTAGTTAGTCCACGTATATACTGTAATTCGCGAAAAAGTAAAGTCATTGGATTGATAAAGTACCGGCATAAAGTAAACGGCACATTCAATTTTTTGCATCGAAGTAGCGGATAGTGGCACGATTTCATGTACACATGAAGTCTGTTCGGGTTGTTTGAAATCTCCCTTTGAAAATTTTTGCGCTTAAAATGAGATAAATATATATATATATATATATATATATATATATATGTATATATATATATATTCGAGTAGTGAAGAGAGAGAAAGCGAAGATGTTGAGTGCAAAAAATTCTAACAACGCAAACGGATCTATTAAGTGCACTTAATTAGGTCTTTGCGTCAAGATGATGGAGAGATACGATACTTTATCAATCTAGTGATTTTTCAGAAAAATCAGTTCAGCAATGCGAACTGATAACTGGATCTCCGTGGCCCCGTTCAAGGCCGGTCCTCGTTACGGTACCGGCGTTCGACTCCGATTTCCTCTCGCTCGACTTCGCATCGCGACGACGCGACGATTCGCTCGCGCGAATGTGTGTCGTGAATGCATGCGATACGTTTTCTCGATTGGCACTCGAAAAAAAGTCGCGCAAAAAGTGCACATCTCCACTCGAGATATCGAGGATAAAATGTTACCGAGAGAACGGCGCGATAAAAATGACGTATCCGCTTTGATGTCAATTTATTTTGTCCCGCTGATGATCGGGCACGTTTCATTGTAAATATAACTTCGCAGAAATGATATATTTAATAATAAGCGACGAGGTTTATTGATACATAATTCAAACGATTGTTCGAATGATCGCTGTTCGGTTATGCGGAGCTTATCTTTGTTAACTCAGTAAACGATACTCAGTATACGAACCGCAACCGAAAGACCGATAAGATAATAGCGGGAGATGAATAATCGTCCAAAGATGAAGTAACAAAAGGCATGCCCTGAACGTAAATATTAAAAACAATTATATATATATATATATTTTTTACATATATAATTCACAGAATAACTAACTCATTATCTTATATTTTTTTGCTGTTTTGACCAGATTATCGAGTTCACGATATTTTTATCGCCTTCTTGTTGAAAGTCAAGCGGAGTTTTTAAATCATATTATTCGTTGTTCACTTATTTGTTCGACAAGCGTTGACATTATTATGAAGAAGAAATGTGACATCGTCGATAGGAGCACGGTTATTTTTAATGATATAGTGATAATCATTGATAATTGTGACGTTTACACGATTTCGTGACATACATTAAATCATCGATAAATAATTGATAGCTGCCGCGTTTAATCTGAAGAAACGATTTGATAATACGATTAAAAAATAAGCAATTATCAACTGCGAAGTTTTACGAATTATTCAACTATTTGCTTGGATTAATGGCGTTTATCCTTGGGCCACGATCGTCCGACCTTTGGAATTAAATGCTTTCGGGTAAATCGCGATTCTCTCATGTGACATACATTTTTGGATTGAATATCCTTTTCCCTCTTTTTTTTTAGCCTCGCGACATTTCAATCTCGCACCATCCACCTTGGGATCTTATAATTGAAAACCGTAGCACGTATTTTCGAACGTGAAGCAAATTCGGGTTAAGGTCTCGACTGACTGGTCGTTTGTCGATTGGCTCGTTTCGAGAAGCAGCATTTAAATAAAAAATGGAGCAAAGCCTATCGTCTCGCTCGGTTCGAGTTTAATAAGTTATAATAATTATATTTTTGAAACTAAAGAAAATCTAGTTTAAAAAAAAAGCTTATACTGCCATCAAATTAGACTGTCACACGAATCTTTAATTCGTATTATATATTATTACATTACATTACACATATTACATTATAATATTAAAATGATTTATAAATGTGTTTTGATTAATATAACATACACACAGAAAGAAAGATTTCACTGAAATATCTAAAAATTTTACTGTATACAAATCAGAAAAGAATTTTGTTGGATCATCAAAATAATTACGAAACTCAAGCATGATAAGCGAAGCTAAAAAAATTTTTATATCTAACAATTAGTTTGTCTGAGTGTTCTTCATAATTATTTTTATGGTCGAATTATCTTCTGTGACCTGTGTATCTAGTTAAATTTTTAGAAACTTCAGCAAAACCATTCTTTCTGTATTAACAATATTTATGTGAAGATTTCCACTTTCAGGATTTTAATAAAATATATGCTTTCGTTATTCATATTATTCGAATCCAAGAAAATGTTATCTTTCTCTCTCCTACATTTTATTGCTTTCTTCTTATAAAAACATCAATTCCTTTTAAACTTTTTGTGTTCTTTTCTTTTTTCTCTAATCTTTTATTCTCTAATATTAAAATATTCTCTAATACTTTTTCCTTTTCTCTAATTTGTAATATTTTCATCTTCTTTTTATCTCCTATTTTTATTTTTCTTTATTTTATTGTTCAAAAATATATAATATAAAGTTACAGAGAACACACTTTATCGTAAAGTCTTTTAGGTCTTCAGAAAGACGTGGTGTCTTTTTAAAAGATCTTTTAAAAGATTTAAGCAGACGCGTTGGCGGATACTAAACAAAACCCGAGGAGAATTACAGAAGGCGCCAGCCACCATGTAAAATATTTGTCTTCAATTAAGATAAGATCGGCAACCTCCTTCGGTGAGCTCCTTCCGTTCAGGGTGTTAATTCGGCATTGATTTCGTCTATCTATGTTATCGCACGTTACGTGTGTTGCGGCGTTTAAAAGACAGTCTGGCCGATTTGTATCTATATCTCGGTTTGTCTACTACACATGGCAAAGGTATCGGTCGAGATGATGCGAGAAAGGACGTCGGCTTGACTCGCGTGTTCATGGCTTCCGCCAGTTGTCACGCACACGAGAGATTGTTAGCGTCCGCATATAGAGATATACACTCGTGCAGTCGTGCCTACGCACTACGTACACGACACTGTATACACTGTGCAATATTTAAGAGAAAAGGATAGAGAGGAGAGAGGAGAGAGAGAGAGAGCCGTAACGAGCTTTCGTCGAGCATCTCTCACATGGCTGGCCACGACGATCCAAGGAGAAAGTTTCTTTCGACGTGATGCCTAGCTCGATGATTAAACGACTACCAAAAGAATGGTCTACCATGTCCGCTATGCTTGAAAGTAGAATGCTACTTTTATATTCATTTTAATTAGTCTGAACATCTCGGATTTTATTGGTCACCATTGCCTTCATGTTAGAAAGTATCGTGAAATTTTTTTTTATTATATATAACGGATATAATAAAGTAATAAATAAGTATTAATTGGTATTAGAGATATTAGAGGAGATATCACAAAGATATATCGAATTATTAATAAGCTTCAGTATAATACAATATTTCGTACTTTTTTTAATTCTATTCAATACTAATGAGTAGAATTCTGATTCATCAAGAACGACTCATCATGCTCTTTTCTCAAATAAATTGTTAATAATATTATATATAAAATAAGCAATCATATATATAATTAAATATTATATATATGATTGCTTATTTTATCAATAATATTAATGCAAACGTATTAGCATATTAATTTTATATTAATTATTAATTTGTATCTCTAAATAAATTAATATTAATATACCATATTTTAAAGACGTATATATTAATACTTTATCAGTTTATGTTGCTGTGAAACAATTAACCTATAATAATTTCCATTCGTTTCTAAACTACTGCAAATAATTTAGAAATAATTATATATAACCGTACAAACTGTTCAATTTTAACATCCTTGACTCTAATCTCCTTGTAACATCAAACTATCTTTTTAACCTTTTTAACAATAATTGTCATGATAAAAATATCGTACAGCTATTAAGATGGGCGAGATATCGGGAGAGATATCGAATGCTTTCCTTCCAAATGGTTATCTTCACCATTTGTTATCTTCTCACTACGGGGATGTACCAAACATAATTTTCATTCGAGGTCAAGACGCCAACGATCGTTTTTTATGTTTTTAGGATAAGATTATTGCACACGTGTTAACATCATTATTTTCGTTTTCACGCGCACGACCTTACGTTATTACTAAAAATACATCCGACGACGCGACCAATAACGTTTAAAAATAGAGGAGAGCAACAATACCATCCCACGCCGAAAAAAAAAGAGATACTAATTCGCAGATGACTCCTACGATTCGAGATGATATCAAAATAACAAAGTCGAGACTAGTTCGATGACTATTCCGCATTCCCGTCTAACGTTAGAAGTATAATGTCATTGTGTTGAGAGATTAAAAGGATGCAGTCCGCTAAAGTGGCTCAATTTGAATCAATTAATACTAGACCAATTAATACTAATCTCGTGATCTCCGGTTGAGAATTAGTAACAGTTGAATTCCAAGTGTCTTCGACATACAAATCTTCGACAGACACGCAAGATCAATTAAACGTTGAATTGTGAAACACGTGGTAGTTATTGACAACTTTTACAGGAAAACATTTTCTTCTTATGGGAAAAGTCTAATTGGGACGGTAATTCATGAACGCATTCCGCGCATTCGTTACGGATTTCGCCACGAAAAAAAATGATTTTGTTAAATTATTTAAAAATTTACTAAAAAATCTTAATACACACGTACATATATTTCTTTGAATAGTAAACATTTACTTAAATATTTGTTCAAGAAAAAAATGATCAGTTAAATCAAGTTAATTGATTTTTATATCAGATAAATACATTTAAGTTTACTAAGTTTAGATTTAAGTTTACTAAATATTTATTCAGAATAAATATTTATTCAAATATTAAAATTTAGTTTCTTTTTCAGTGGAAATTCAAACATGTTGCAAAAAATTTTGATA
>Ga0157364_1001762_pt1 | contig 19014 bp, 5 predicted proteins | sample AttsexASBM2_FD_111476 | JGI IMG/M metagenome (GOLD analysis project Ga0157364, IMG submission 111476) | Fungus gardens microbial communities from leaf cutter ant in Ribeirão Preto, State of São Paulo, Brazil - Atta sexdens ASBM2 | ecosystem: Host-associated > Fungi > Mycelium > Unclassified ...
GAGAGAGAGAGAGAAAGAGAGAGAGAGAGAGAGAGAGAGAGGGAAATAGAGAGGGAGAGAGAGAGACTTCCAGCGTCCCGGCAGACAAGAATCTCGGGCAGCCGGACCACTTCTCACGGCGGTCTCTTTGATCTTACCTGACCCACCCACCCCCTCGGTCCCCCACCTCGACCAACGGACACCAGCAGCCTCTCCAGCTTCCTTTCCCCTCGCGAGTTCGGGTTTTTACCCTGGGCCAACTCGACGTTGAGCGGCAGCCAACCCTCCCTTTTCGCCACTCTACCTCTTGGCCACCATCCTCGCATTCTCGAAAAGCACGAGCGCGTCTTGGAGGCGACTGAGGTAGATTCATTCAGTTTTACTATTATTACGCATACCGTCACGCGTGCGGTTCGTTTCAGCTCGGAGAATGCGATCCTGGATCCCGGCGATCCCGTCGAGGCGCTTGGTAGATGCGTCGGCTTAATGGAACGGATGTCTGGGAGGCGGAGAGTCACGGATAAATACGACATGTCGTTAAGAGACCTCTGTAGCTCTTGAATTCTGGCTAACATGGAAAGTAGCGCGTGCCAATTTCATTTCGCAAGTCCTTCTTGCAAAATTCGCAAATTCTATATAAATACTCGCGATAGAAGTCAACTTAAGTTTAAAAAAAAATTAACATTATCATTTTTTATACCCTAAAAATTTAATCTTCATGAAAAACTCTTACTTCCTTTGGGATTCTTTATGACTCGAGTATTATTCAAGTTTCAGTAATTTGAAAGAGAAGCGATACTAAACTAAATATTATTAACTTCGATGTATTAAAACTTTGATATATAAATTAAATTACAAATAATTTGATTACAAATATTTCATTCATCAAAGTAGATGTTTTACCATTAAGATCGAATTTTGTTTAATTTATTAATGTATAACGCTTGCGAATAAAAACGGTGATGGTAGCTCAAACTAATTGGAAATAAAGTGCGCCGTCGTGTCATTGACACTTTTTACCAACGCTTCTTTCGCCGCTCTATCGTTATTTGAATCTTTTGCATGGTTCCCTCGCCGGCGAAGAGAAGAGCGATCCCTGTCCCCGGCGCCGCGATCTGATAGAGGCGACGAAAACATTTAGAGGTTATAAGAGCCCCCGGAACGATAAAATCGGGGCAGCCAGGCGGGCGGAACGACACGCGGCGTGTCGTGCACGAACACACGCGCGTGGCATCCTGATGGGCTCCTCTTCACTCCGCACGCGAAGGCACTCAATTGTCATTCCCGTGCTGTACATTTCGTATTCGTGAAACGTAAATCGGATGCAGGCGCTGATACGTATAGAGGATTCTTCACAATGGATCATTATTGCCTACGAGAACTGAAAAAATGGCATATTTTTCTTTTCATTTTTAAATTCATAATATCTCTGCTGACATTTCAAAACTTTCCTTATATATAACTGAAATAATAGTCGGTAGTGATTAATTATTTAAGCTTAATTATTTTTGAAAAAGGTTTTTTGAAAGTACTGTTGTTCAATACTTTTAATATCCAAAATAATTAATTACTATTTAAAATTTAATTTACAAGTATTAAAACTTGGGTGTATGATCTCTGCAAAAAATTACTGGAATTGAAAATTTATATTTTTTTATAACAAAAAAGTGAATATTTTACAAACATATGAAAGAATTCAATAAGGTCAATATTTGTATATAACAGTTTCATAATTTAAATAAAAAATTTTTTTATTTTATTTTTTATTTTTTATATTATTTTAATTATTTTTTAAAAACATGCCTGCTTCTTATTAAAATAATTTTTAATCCAGATCGCTTCTGAATTTTTTGTATTACTTTAAAAATAATACAATATTTTATAAATCTATAATTTTTCATAATTTTTTATTAAATATACATATAATACATTAAATTGAAGACTTTTATAAGTATTAGATGTCTTTAAATAATTTCCAACTTGTTTCAATTAAACGAAAAATGATGGAAAGTGCGATAGAAAGTATTAGTATGATATTAGTTTAGGAAAATCCTAAGAAAATATATAAAAGAAAAATAGGTGAAGAAATCGAAAAGAACATCTAGCGAATTCAAAACTTTGTTCATTATCTTACACAGTTTTTGCCCATCTTCATTTCAAATAAAAAAAAAATGTATATGCACAAATCAACTAATTTATCGTTTTTGTGAGCTGAAAGTAGGTAGTCCATGATTGTGGTTCGTCGTCGTCCTGGTCCACGTCGTCGCCGGAATATAGGAATGGCTGGAATCTCTTTTGGCGGGACCTGGAGCTCGTCGTCGTAGCTATTCGTGGGAAAGAATATCGGCTGACATTCGAGACCACACCGTCGAATTATCGGCGTTTTGGCATGTTATAAAGCTTCGAAGCGCACCTCCTACCCCGTCCTGGCTTCTCATTTCGCTTCCTCGATCATTCCTCCTCCGACCGTTCTCCGCGGAACCAGTAAAGAGAATCTCCAGCGGAATCCGCGTCTCCGACGACTGTGGGAACGAAATCGCGGATCGGCCGCTGCCTGGAACCAGCGTGTACCAACGTGTCGGTCGACACCCGGATTCCTTTCGAGTCCTCCGGCCTTTCGTCCCTAAAACTTTCAAGAGAAGTTCTTTTCTTTCTCTCTATCTCTTTCTTTCTTTCTTTCTTTCTTTCATTGCTGCCGATATTCTCTTCCGTTCCCTCTTACTTTGTTCACTTATTTTCGAGCAAAAATTCCAGCAAAATTTAATATTTCTATAGTCTATAATTTGGAATAATCGTTCTAACATTTAAAAATGATTTCGATATGATAGGGCATAAGAAAGACGGACTGAATTTTTATTCGTGTGTGTGTGTGTGTGTGTGTGTGTGTGTGTGTGTGTGTGTGTGTGTGTGTGGGTGTGTGTGTGTGTGTGTGTGTGTGTGTGTGTGTGCGTGCGTGCGTGCGTGCGTGCGTGCGTGCGCGCGCGCATGTGTACGTTTCTTCAATATTTTATACTTAAATTTATATTTAAGATTATATAAATTTTCATTCATTAAATTAGTAGGTACTTATAATATTAAATATTTAAATGACAAGAAAATATAGAATGTGAGCAATATCGATTTTTTAATTAGCTTAACGATAAGGCTAATCAATTCAACAAAGAGAAAATATTATTCGTAGCAATATTTTAATATTTTGCGAAGTAGTTTTAAAGAGGTGACAATCTCAACATGCAAGAAATCTAACGCTATTCTTGCTCTTCCATCCATGACGGTCGTAGCAAATAAGTAAGTCATTGAAGAACTCAAAAAATATATCGGACCACCCTGACGCGATTCCGTGGATAATCTTTCGGGTAGATTTACGTATCGCGTTCGTTACGGGTTCCGGGAGCGATACTCTGTTCGTGGATCCTACGAAAGCTTCATTACTTTTTTCTAGCTCGGCGCACGATGTGAATGACTTAATTCTCTGGAGATAGAGAAAGTGGCTACGGCGTGGATATCAGCGGAGAACACGGAGGACAAGGGCGAGGAAGAAGATGAGAAAGAAGAAGATCGAAGCGCGTAATACGTGTTCAGTGGCCGTTCTCTTTCGTAAGATCGAGAAGCGTAGATGACGCCATGAGTGGCGTGACGAATCACTGAGGTACCGCCCGGGAAAATCAACAATTGACCTCCCTTTAATTCGAAAAACACACACCACGTTCTGCTCTGTTCTCCGCTTGGCTGATTCGCCTTTTTCTGAATATCTTTTTCGCGACTGCCACGACACTTGTCTTTTCATTTCCATAGATCCACAAATGGTCCAGTAACGCAAATTGAAATTGAAACTGTTATTTCAACAAGTTCAATTTTACAAACATAATCTCCTATGTTTAATATATAATTAATATATAATTAATATAAAGAATAATGATAAAAAGTACAATGATGCGATGTCAATATTATACAATATATTATTGCATGTTAATTAATGTATGTATTTTTTATCTTAAAATAATAAACACTTAATGTCTTATTTTTAAAGGGACTATTACGTAAAATTTATAACAGAAAATAATTGTGTATTCCCATTGAAATATATATTATTAAAAATTGATCATTCCGAAATTATACCCGAATACAGGACTCGTTGAGACTTGGTATATAATATAGCAGCGCCAATCTAAAATCTCACTGTTACCTTCCTTTGATAGCGTAATTGCCGACTTTTATTAGCCTACGAATTATGTCTTTCAAAAATTACATCGTTCGACATGATTTTATTAGCGAGCCCCTCCGGCAGCTATTATACGTAATGAGTGACTCGGGATTGATTTTCGCGCGACTTTGGCTTCGGAAATTAGTTCTCCCGAAATTATAACGGTCACCAGACCCACTATCAACGCTAGCGAAGTGAAGGGAGAAAAAGGAATCATCATCAAAGATTCATATATAGATACATATATAGATAAAAACACACACATATAAAATATATATATCTATAATGGAAATGTGATGTTTTATTTGAGAGAGAGAGAGAGAGAGAGAGAGAGAAAAGAGCAACGTCGTTATTAATGTCGGACAAAAATACCGAAATACATCATCCAGGCGCCATCGGCCACCTAAGTAGCCAGGGGCGGAAGGATCCGACGGATCTGATATACCGACACCAGGACCAGGATGATAATTAATGGTTTTACGATATTGGAAATGTCTCGCATTCAGTCGACCAGAATCTATCGAGGCGTCAAAACAAAGACGCGGTTACCGCCGCTGATGGTGGGCCGCACCGTGATTCGTCGATATCCGACTTTTTCTGCGCGATTTTCGAGCTCGCTGTTTCTCTGTCGAGAATTATCAATTCGCTCTGCATCGCAGTATTTGCTTTATCGGTACGCGCTTTTGAGCATCGGACTCGGTTAATGTAAGAATAACAATATCATTATACATTTCAAGCGATTAAAATACATACTAATCACGTAAGAACTTAATTCTCTTGATTATCTATCGCTAATTATCACATGAAACTTGAAATACATCATAATTATTATTGCATGATACTAAAGTTTTTACGATCTTCCTCCCTTTTAATACGTGTTCTTCGGAATATATTCTACGAAACGAAACGTATTCTACGAAATATAACTAATAAAATAAATAAAATGATTCTTTCATATTAATCATCCAATAAGATTTCATTTATTGTATGTTGTTATAAATAAATAATATGAAATAACTATGAAGTAATCATTTTATTTATTTATTAGTTATATTTCGTAAATAAAAAAAATACGTAAGAAAATTTATATGCATAAAATCATTTTTACTAAACTTTAACAATTTTCGAAAAATTTCTAAACACAATCAACAAGGAAAGAAAGAAGGGTATGAGAAACAGACCACCTGGTAATTCGAGGACTCGATTCATTCTTGTGTCGACGTCTATCGAAAAAGAAGAAAGAAACTGATTCTCCTGGTAAATTAGCATATACTGCACAGATCAGTAGTTTCGATCGGAGTCCTTCATTGTCACTTCTGCCATCTTTTGTTTTATAATTCCGTTAACAATATTACTTACATTATTATATTACATTTATATGATTTTCAAAAAAATTGTAAACTAATCTTACAATAATAATCTATATATACAAAATAGTAGAAAAAAGTACAAAGCATCGAACTGTAAATCAATACAATATTTAATACAATATATAACAGTCGACGTTTTCTCTCAGAGATCTCATACGACAGATTGCAAGTCGTGATAATACTTATATCGCCATATCGACGAACGGTTCCGTCGCCGGTGAACGTTCCAACAGGTGGCATGCTGCAACTGTCGTGCATTAGAAGACGGGATTCAACGTCGCGGGCAACGAAAAATTACGGTGCACGGCTGCATTACGCGGCATGAGTAGCAACTCTCTCCAGGAAGCCATCGGCTCGTAGGAACACCCATATCGCCGTTGCTGGCTCCTTGCTCCTCTATCATTCCTCTCCTCCCTCTCCCCCCCTCCATTCACTCTCTTTTTCTTTATATATTTCTGTCTCGCTTTCTCTCTTTACGCTTTGGGCGAGAGATTATGCTCGTAATTTATATACGTGGGCTAACGCTCTTGGTGTCTGAGATTTTTGTTACAAGATGCCCCTCGATCGCTCGAGCGGAAAGTGAGAGACGAGTTTTAAAAGAGCAATTTATCGTCGATTTCACTGGCAATATATAGAGTCAATAATTTAGATGTTATTTCGCATAAAATAGAATACCACTTTATAAATCCTAAAGTCTATTACACTGTCTTACGAATTGCGTTGCCCGCAGCCTTGGCGTCCTTGAATTGCGAGGCATTTCGATACTATCAGATAAACAAGTACAACGGAAATGGAGATAAGTAACGGGTAACAGCAGTTTAATCGCGATTATTGTTATCACTTTTACGCGGGCCACAACACAAGATTTATCCGTAATGAGCGGCTGCGTTTCGCAACATCATTTCTGTGGAGACTAGTAATTGTCCTGTGATTGGATGCACGCAATTAGATGTATCGATATAACGAACAACTTGTATAATCGTGTTTTACAATATGTTATTAGTTATCTTTATTAGCTTCATTTCTCCTAGAGCTGTTATTTATAATCGTTAATTTCATTTCTTAATATCACAAATATGGATTACTGCACGGATTTTCTGTGATGTAGATTTTAAAACAGATTTTCTTATGAATAGCAAATACTGCAATTTTTACAAATATATAGTTAAGAGGTTCACCGAGACAAAAAAGTATTTAGGTATGCCTTAGGAAGCAAATCCCTGATGCAAACTACTCATCCGTTGCATTCGCAAAAGAATGTCAAAGGATAATCGATTCTTCCCGAACAGTATCACTGCCTATACACAAATAATTCGCCTAAAAAAAATTAAAGTTTACGTGTGACAATTTTCGAGTTACCACAGAAATCAAAAGAGAATTCTTTAAATTCTATATTCAGTCAAAGAAAACGACATTAAAATTAATGATTACACGGATTATACATATTTTTTATGACAAAGTTAAAATCCTTTTAATCATGAAACTTACAAAACTATCTATTTACTTATTTTCTATGCAAAAGATATATATGATATTTTGCATATATTTTCTTTTTTAAAATCATGGAATCATATAATTTATTATATTTATGAATTAAAAGTACACTTAATAAATTTCTTTAAAATCTTATTTCTACAATTTTAAATCTTAAAAAACCTGTAAATTGATATTGATACAATTATACGAACGTAGAGAAAAATTAAAAGAATTGCATACGTTATAACAAACACTCAAAAACAATGTGTCTGTCCATGAAATATATAAATATATTTTTAATTATTAATTTAAATTAAGAAAAAGAGAAATAAGAGAAAGTAAAATATATTATAATTAATAACAATTCTGGTATTTAATGGTTAGTCTTTTTTAACCATTTTTGTTGAAAATATTGGCTAAACTGTAAGAAACAATACGTTTGTGTGTACTGATAACAGAGATGCGCACAGAGACGCGAGATACGAAAAGCAGCGAAGACACGAGAAGCAAGAAGACGATAGCGGAAGAAGAAGAGAAGGGAGGTGAGAAGAAGAAGCGAGAGACAGGACGAAGCTTAAGGGCCTGGTTGGACCCACCGCCGTGTTCCGCGAGGCTCGTAATTACGCGGCAAGGCCGCCGCGAAAGAGAGGCGTCAAAATCGCCCTACGGTCCTCTCTCCTTTCCCTCACCCTTCTCGCTCGGCCTCGTGATCCTTCGGCCTGGCGGCCATTATCGAAATTGATATTTTATTGATGGCCCGCACCATAATCCACAGAGCCTTTATTGAGTTATTTCCCGATAATTACGAATCAATAACGATAATTTAACGGTGTCCGAACGTTAGAGATCGCCCCTTTGCTCTCTTCATTCACCTTTCTTCTTCTTCTCCTTCTTATCTGATTTCTTCTTTCTTTTTACTGTTGCTGCCCTTCTCGTCGTTTTTTCTTTATTTCCGTCTGCTCTCGCATTGCGCACGCGACGTAAAACACGTATCTCAAAATATCTTCGACAATTAATTTGATAATTTTGCCTTTAAATCTTTCTAGCAAACATTTACCTCATGCATAAATAATCTCTTTAATTATAACAAAGATGTATTTTATGTTGTCAAGACAGATAAAAAAAATCTAACAAAATCTTTTTCAACTCTGTATCTCAAAAATCCTACACAAAATTATAGAGGATTTTTAAACGGTAAAATTAACTTAAATTGTAGTATATTATAGTTTTTGACTTACTCAAAAATTTCCTTAGGCAAAATCACATGTGTTTTCTTTACGTCGGTTGTTTCATCTCATTATTCTGTGTATAAAAGTATCAAGGTACAGTTATCAAAAAATGTAAAATTTAGTAAATAAAGATACTGTTTAGTCTAATTAGACCGGAAAATAGCAATTTTCAAATGGTACTACAGCAAAATCTGTTTATTTTTTATGGTTTCGTCTAAGAAAAGTTCGATTAGTAAGTTAAACACTACAGTTTAAGTCATACATACTACAGTTTAAGTCAATTTCATTGAGAACCAAAAAAATTTTGTACGGGATCCTTTTTAGATACTTTAATAAAACGCTTCTTTTTGTGCATCATTTTGTTTACCAATTTCATGGAACACAACAAAAATCTCTTTGGATGTCAAAAATAACATTAGTTTTAACACTAATATTTATTTTTGACATCAAAAGAGATTTTTAAATCCCAAAATTAAGACGAATTTATTCTGTTTACATCATTTAGAATTAACCATGAAATTTCAAATAGTATTCTACGACGAAAGAATAGCGACATATCGATGATGAGAAAACCGCCGCATCGAGAAGCCGCAGGTGCTTCCTCTGTGTCTCTAGTCGGCCGATAGGGAATGTTTATTATAGCAGCCGGTGGAAACGCCCTCTCTCCTTTCGAACGCGTTGGTGCTCATAAACGGGCCCGTTTTACGATCCTCCCGGTGGTTTTTCGCTGCGCTTTTTGCTCTATACCGGGTCTTGCGGAAGGTTATCCGTATAAGAGGGGAGCACAGAGGATGAAGGGGACGAAGGGCCGCGATGGAACACCTACCGCGATAATTACGTGACATTTTGTTTTGCGACCACAAGGGATTTTTTCCTCGCCTCCGTTCCGGCCTCATGGCGGACCCGGTTGGGTCTTCCTCATGAAAGAGATCCTAGCCTCAGGTTTCGAATCGTTTCACGTCTGACGAAGGGCAAGCAGCGAGATTGGGGCGTGAATGTAAATGAATTTACAGTATTGGAATCGGTGGGAAAAATTTACGAACGGCGAGTTACAATTTGCATGCTAACAGGATGCAAATCCGAATCTGCTGAAAGTTAATTCGATAGAATTAAATGGAGATAAAATCAGAAAGTATATTCTGATAAAATCGCTGTGAGTATAAAATAGTACAGCTTTTATAAAGTTATAAGTGAAATTACTCGTATCTCAATAGAAGATATTTATGAGTTCTCTTTGTTTACACACGTAACTTATACATAATTTTAACTATAGACATCTTTGTCTTTTATATATTTTTAATTAAATGCCTATAAAAATATAATCCACAATTTGTATAATCAAAAATCTGATCTCCACGACGAAATTGTTACTGATTCGTTCGAAGAATCATGAGAAATAATTTTGCTGAATTTTAGTTGATTTGACGATTGAGTCATCAGTAAGTTCGGTACAATACTAATAGAGATCGGTTATTGACGCACAGTTTTAGCAATCTTTAAAATCGTTTTTCCGCCGTGTCCCGCAATTGAGAAGCGTCAGCGATGGCGACAGCAACATCGACAAGAGCACCAGCAACCGTCGACCGACGACACTGATGCTAATTGCCGCAGCTAACTAACCGCTCACTTAGCACGCATCGACGATACGTCACTGTGTTCAATGATACGTGCATTCTGTATAAGAACAATAGAACGAAGAAGAAAATCCACATTTCACATTAATTTTTAATGTCATTGAGAAGAATAACAATATATTATCTCTCATATAATTTCTTCTGTTATAATATACATTATATGTATACTTATCAATTTATTAATAACTGACAGTTTACCTCAAAATCCTATTTTAACATCAGACATAAAATATTCCTGATTTTTGTTCTGTTGTTTTATAATTGAAGTTATAAAAATAAAAAAAAGTTACTGTTAGGATTAAATAAAGATTTTATAATCAGATAAGCTACATTCGCAGGTAAACTACGTGCAATTGAAGTCACAGTTATAACTATATACTGTTTATTTTCTTAAACTACGATAGCATCTCGAAGATTAAATCCTACGATGATTTTCTACTCTCGTAATTAATGAAGCTTGCCACTGATTCGTTATTGGATTTAACATCTTGATCTCTAAAACATAGATTCTATCATACATTGAGAATCCGCAATAAATATACCGAGATTCCAAGACTCGAGCCGATCGATCCAGCTATTAATAATCCACTTGTGAATCCTTAAGGAAATATCATAAGTTATTAGGATATTATATCGTATATCATTGAGTTCACTGTCTACGGTTAATTAGCGCCAATTATATCCACAAATATCCTTTCGCTATTTCGAACTTCTTCCGCTTTCGCTTTTTCTGACATTAGTTATATCTAGATAGAGTTTCTTTAATCTCAAAGGATTTCTATAAATAGTTTTATGATTATTAGTAATCAACTATGAAATTTAATAGTTTTTTACGATTTTACGATTTTTACGAAAAAAATAGTAGTATTGGACATTTATTTTATACTTAATTGTTTTAATAAAATTTTAAAATAATGAAATTGCTGTACATATTTCCTTAGGAATTTTATATTTAATTGAAATTTGGGATATATATATATATATATATATATATATTATCAATAAAAATTTATTAAAATAAAGACATTTAAGTATAATATTTTTGATATATAAAGAATTTGATATACAAAAAAAAACGGTTTTGTTGAAGAATCTAAAAATTTAGCCAAATACAAATTTTAAATATTATTTTAATATTATTGAATCATCAAAATAATTATGTAGCACATTTTAACATCATTGACAATGCTGTTAACATTCTAACAACCAGTTTGATCGTCCTACATTATTATTTTGATAATCTAAACAAAATTATTTTCAAATCTATATCTAACTAAATTTTTAGATACTTCAGTAAAATTTCTTTTCTTTAAAAGAATCATACAAAAAAATTTATTCTTGAAATAGAGAAAGTAAGATTCAATAAATTTGGCATCAAGATGACAATGTTTTTCAATGTACTCATTAATTAACAACACGTCGTAATAAGTTGCCTTGCGAGATTTAAGTGCCGTGGTTCCCCAATCGACTTTCATCTGCGGAACCACGCTATGGCGAGATCGTCCCACTACGTGGGTGGTAGTTGACTATGTGCGCGCGTGCGTATGTTACATTATGTTACTGTCCGCGTATGTAATGGCGACGCGGCCATTCCGTAGCAGCGCGATGATTCAGGACCTTCCTGCGCAGCGTCCCGTCGGCTAAATGCTCGCATCCATATCGCGGCCATCGTGGGTGGACGCGCGACATGAGCGAAAGGACGACGGGACAAGTGCAGGACATGCCGCGCCCATCCCTGTCGACCCTCATGAAACGACCATTTAAGGAGATGAAGGGGGTTAATTAATATTGCATTCCGCGGGATTGAGCTGTCGTCTCGGACTGTCGTTGCTGCCCTCAGCACGTTGAACGAGGAACGATAATTTAAACGATTTCTACAAGGTGAAATTACATTTTCACTCAACAGTTTTAATGCAACACTAAAATCGAGCTCATCTTGTAATATCAATACTGCACGGAAAAAGCAATTTTAGTATGTATTTTTAAATTAGAAATACCTTGCGAATTTGTAAAAAAATAACGCTTTTCAATATTATGAAAAAAAATATCTTAATTTCAAAGAAATATTTTTTTGAAATTAAAAGTTTTTTTCAGTGTATTAATAATACTCTGTTAAACAAAATTGAAAATCTAGTAAAATATATCATAACTATTTCCGAATTCATATTTACAAATGTTACAACATATTGAAAGGCTTCAGCTTCACAAAAGAATCATATAAAGTCACAAATAAGCAAAATGAATACCAAAAAATCGAAGAGATTGTCCATCGGACTTGGCGGCATTGTCCATCCATGCGCGTTCATCTCATATAGAAGTGCTCATTGCTTATAATTATTCTCATATTAATGTCTGTTACTATCATCCCGCATCGTCATGACATGGAGACATGGAGGCGGTTGATAAATGGTTAATGACGATCACGAGGAACTGTTATCAGACTTATTGATCGTCGTGCGTGTACAATCTGCGGGGGTGCACAGTCAACTCCAACGAGCGTCTCAATCAGAAAGACAACTAAATGCGATCGGATAATCTAAGATAGAAGAAAGAAAGAAAGAGAGAGAGAGAAAAAGAAAGAATAAGAGACGATAGGGGATCGTGAATTACGTTCGAGTTTCATCGAGACGAAGTTCTCGAGGATCGATAGCCGATCGCGAGCCTAAACGCCGATCTCAGATCGAGTCTTACCGATAAGAGATCGATCTTTCCCCCTCAGCCATCGACGGGACGATGGTGGGCCTGTTCACCAAAACGGCTTCATTAGGGCTCAGCATCTTTCGGATGCCCCACGCAAGGATGTCCACTACGCTCTCGTTACTGTCGACTGGTTGTACTCGCGTTAGCAAATGTCACGTGAATGTTGCACAACGAATGTATCGATTCATGCTGTCCTAAAAAATGATGATGGTAACGAATGATATAATGCCGGACAGAATATTTTTCGCTTCGATACAATATCTTTAAAATCCTCATGGATAAGTACTCTAATAATTTATATTATATTTGTTTCGTGTTCATGTTAAATTTATATTAAAGTTTAAAAATATATAATAACATAACACTTCAAATTATATTATATGATAATATGTAAGATGACATATAATAAGATAATATGTAAGATGATTATACATGTAATTAATTTACAAATATGGCATGAAGATTAAAAGTTCGTTTTATTTCATAATATAAATAACTATATATATTATGTAGTATTTATTTATGATGCGTTTGGAAACTTATATACATAATCATATTTTATGAAATTCTTAGAAGAATTAAAGGAAACTTTTAAGGTAATTCTAAACAAAATCGTAAGACTCGTAACTTGTTCTCGTAAGGTTTGTAAAAACTTATGACTGGAATGCTTAACTTTATACAATATCTTTACAGATAGTTTCTTGTTAATCATAAAATTTATGAGAAATCGTAAATATTACAAATATTTGACAAATTATGAACCTTATACGATTCTGCTTGAATTGCCTCATTAAATTTTATAAATATATATATATCTCAACTCCCTATTATTATTATACATTCTAATATTATCGTATGACGCACAATATTAAAACAAAAAAGCATTACGAAGAAATATGTAATGATGTTGAATGTATGTGCGTGTTTCTATTATACTAATATCATAGTACAATATCATAGTACAATAAATATAATTTAATTGTCTTATACTTCTCTATTATATAGATATATGTATCTACATTATCTATATCTCTTGAATTACAGAGAAGTACACGTGAAAACGTATCCCGTATAAGAAAATGAAGCCGTCGAACGAGCAGTAGCCGAGCGCGAAGAAATGACATAATTCCCCCAAACCAAAAAACGCGCGATATATGAGAGAAAGATAAAGAGAAAGGAAGAGAGGAAGAAGGAAGAAGAAAGAAAAGAAAAGAGGAGAGACGCGAGGCCTAGAGGCCTCGATAGCTCTCTTTATCTCGTACCCGCATCGTTCCGTCATCGCCCCACCTTAATTCACAGCCAAGCTGGGCCATAACTCGCGTTTTACCTCGCGGTGTTTATGTACTTTTAATAATGCCTGATATCTCGTGGATAGACGCTGCTCACTCACCCGCGCTGCCCCCTCCGCGATGCATCCCCCGGTGCTGCGTGGTGCACCCCGCTGCGAGTCGATGTGTGGTCGTAATACAGACCGGACCGAGAAACTTTGGGCCCGTGCGAACGAAGAATCGATTGTCTCGCGATTACGGCGTTCCTCTCTTTCGCATTTATATCTTATTTAGCACGTTTGAAAAAACACGTCATGGTGTCAATTATCACGTAGAATATTATTATAGCAGTAATATCATGTAGAATAGAGTACAGTAGATTGTAGATTGTTATATATTTTCTCTAAATTTGGAGTTTCAATTCTAAAGAGTGAAAATTGAGTTAGTTTTGAAAAAGTGACTCAATTTTCAATAAGTCTATTCACATTGCTTGAAATCTCCAAACATTTTTGAACTTAAAATGAGATAAATTTATATTTGGGCTATTGAAAAGAGAAAAAGTAAAGATATTGAGTGCAAAAAGTGCAACACGAACAGATCTATTCTTTAAAGAGATTTCATTCTTTAGAGTAATAATTCATTCTTAGAGAACTGACAATAATTATAAATGGGAAATTTATCATAATTAATTATAAATAAAATTATAAATAAAATATTACATAATAAATATATGAATAACTAATTCAAGTGTGTGAACTGTATGATTAAAATAAAAAAATATACCTAGATACAGAATATTATCATATTCAAAATTGTATCATCTTAAAAAAAAAAAAATAAAAATATATACCTAGATACAGAATATTATCATATTCAAAATTGTATCATTTTAAAGAGGATACAATTTCAAACATTGTAATTCTGAATGAAATAAAATTTGAATCCAATTTTCGAGATTCAAGTTTAATTTTTTCCTGTTTAATTGTACCTTTTAGAGTCCTTCACACAATAAAATTATAATTACCGAACTTGAACCTTCAAATCTTATTTTCCTCAGCATGATTGTATCATGTTCGATATTATATCACCTTATTCTATTATATTTCTATTAAAACATCTGATATCTATGTAGTCTCTCTTACATCGTAAGATTTACATTAATTTTTTTGTAAATGCACACATCGATTAAGAATACATCAATAATTTCGAGTGCAGTAATAGTTTTGCTGTCATGGCGAATTCTCTCCACCCACGTTCCCACCCTATCATGCATTCCCTCGGGTAACCCCGTCTCTCTTCCTACTCACTTCAAGACATGTTAACAGGACTTTAAAGTTTTATTAATAAAGATAAATCAGAGGCGCCCTGCGGATGAAGTTGTCTGTATCGCGGTCCAGCGCGTATAATCTGGCATCGGGTACACGAGAAGGGTCAAGGGGGGCGCGACATGAGGGCGCGGAAGAGGGGCACGAACATGTCGGTTTACGACCATTGCCCACAATGTCGTGCGCGCTTGCAACGTGCAGCGCATAAAGATATTTATCGTCCTGCCTCGCGTATACGCGCCAGAGACGCGTCGTGCCGACTCGCCTCGCTCTTGAGTCGCTTCTTTTTTAAACACCCCTTACGAGCATCTCGCGCGGTGTCTCAAAGACCATACAGTGGACATTGTCGACCCAGGTTTCAAAACAATTTCCAAGCGATTGAAAAAAAATAAAAAGATATGAGCTCTTTCCCAATTTAAACTTTACTAACAAAGAACAAGTAATGATGTATCTTGTTCTTCACTATCAAGTTTGATCAAAATTTACGTCCATAGAATTTCTACTTGACTTTTGGATTTAATTTTTAATTTAAATCTTCAAGATATAATTAATAAAATTTATTTTGAAATATGCAATAAGATACTTAATATTAAATTAAAAATTATTCGAAATTAAAAGACGAAAAATCTAAATGTGCATGAATTATCAAAAATCTCTAAATCATTTACTTAAAACAAATTCGGTTCAACTCACTAATGCGCACTGATGCATTTTAAAACTGTCACTAAAAATCCATGTAAAATGTATTTAAATAAAAATATACATATATAAACTGTGGGTTTTAAACTGCATAATCCTTAATACATTTTAGTAAAATTAGTAAAATATGTATTGGGCATTTTCATCATTCGATATTTTACTCAGATTAGATCAGTATTAGTATGTAGCTTTAATATGTATCGATGCCAAGTGCGTCCAACCGAATTCGCTATTACTTTAGACAACAAGTTCTAAAATAATAAAAGTCTATTTTTCATCATCAGACAACCAATCCTATTAAGACAAAAATGTAAAAACTTAACAACAGACAAGCAAAAAGTAGATCTGAATATATAATCCATCCTCCAGCATAAGACGCATTCAATGTGCGCGGTGTCCCAAAGGTGTATCGGTCGTAATATGAGATTATAGCGATACTTTGTTAAAAAGGAGGATCTCTAACTTCATCGCTGATGGTTTCGCGTATGTCATTTTCGACAGGTTCATGACTATCCCGAAATCTCGCTAATTATCTACATGAAGGGGCTCCACATTAAAAGCCCCAGGTATTCAAAAGACGCGACGCAATCTCGTCACAAAGAACGATATCTTACGTTCGACTTTTACGTTATGTAGCCGCGTACCTCGCGGATATTAAGGATCTTAATTAACGATTCCCGGATGGGGCACGAAAGCGGTGTATTCGACCGGTCTAGCCGAGGCTCCAGCCGCCGAGTAAAATAGAAAATCTCGCACGATGTGTCGGGTCCAATTAGCGTAACATACATGGGATACTGATAGCATGGTACATTTAATGTTCGTAGAACCTATTGCGTCGTATCGGTTTACTACTCGCTAAGAGAACATTAAATTGTATTTAGCAGCGATCTTTTGGTTATTAGAGCGTGGCTATTAAGCATACAAGCAACTTTAACCATGCGTTCCTCTACCTGAATATTGCCTAATAAAATATTAAAACAAAGTTTAAAATCTTTTGCGTTGCATAATTTTACAACTTGCTAATGTAAAGGAAGAACAAGTATAACGATTACATGTTGTCGAACAAGAATCAATTTGTATAAAACGTATAATTTAACTATATAATTGATAAATAAATAATTGATCTAATGGTTATGAATATTATTTTATAATATAAATTATATGTTATCAAGCTAATTATATGTTGTCAAGCTTATATTTATAAATAATATAATAATTTATTATCACATTATAATTTATTACAAATATTAATAAAGTAATTGCTTGAAAAGAAAATATATTGGTTAATCCACCTATATCTTATAAGAAGCTATATTTCTGGCAGATTCAACGCCGATTGCACGATTCATATAAACTATGCAGGTGCACTTAAGCATGACTCTAACTTTAAGATCGCTGCTTACCTTCGCGTAACGATTTTACAGGAGTGCTATACGATAAAATGGCATTCCCGATCCATGACACTTGGATTTTTATAAATGTAAAATATATAATATTACATGTCTTGCTCTTTGCAGCTTTCCTTGAGCTAATTAAAAAATGTCATTATCTCAAAATAAGAATTTATCTGAATTTATTATCTTTCGTTTTAAAACATTAATAGTACATTTATCTACCATCATACCAATTATATACTTTCACTAACCTGAATTTAAATTTTAAAATAGATATTCTAATAATAATTTCGTAGAAATCAGAAAACGGCTCTCTCTTTTCCTCTTCCTCCATCTTTCACTGACTTATTGTCTAATTGATTATTTATTTAAAAAATAATCTTAGAATTGACAATAATTGTTGATATTAGTTAAAGTATTAATTAGCAATTATTTGTAAACATAATCCATTTCCAACATATAGATTTAATAATCGCTGTACCTTTATTTTGTAGGTATTTTTTTATCTCGCAATCTACTATTTATATATTATTGAGACAGTATACGTATAAAACTCTAATTATGATTTTACATTCATTAAATAAAAACATGATAACAGTTCTATTTTTATAAAAATAGAAGGCTCGGCTTTTAATGCTTTAGAATCGATGATACGATAGGCGTTATCACAGCATTATCATTCTTTGCACTTCCGCAGTCGCGGGTGCACCGTCCTACTACGAGAATTAGCCTAATCTGTCTGGAGAACGCGGAAGGTCGCCTGGAGGAAGCGCTAAGTGCTCCTAAACGTTACTCTAACGAGCGCAAATTGCTGTTTACGCAGCACTGCTGCGTGGCATAGCTGCATACAGAATACCAAGATTCTTGTACATCGAAAGTAAACGTCTTATAAGAGAGGCATTACACCGTTAATAAATGTTTATTAATAAAAGATATTTAAATCTTAAACGTTTAGTGTTTTAAGTCCAAACACATAGTGTTTTGTTTATTGAAAAGATTTGAAATTAAAACATCTTTAAGTGTTTTTACAAATAAAGATAGGAATAAAACATTTTAATATCTTAAAATTAAACACTTATTTTTTTAGTATAATGCTTGTAATAATGTCTAAATTAATCTTCATATCATATAATATATTCGATCGAGTAAAACCCATTTATCTATATTTTTGACTATGACATGTATTTCGGGACTATCAGATTTTATCAATACAATGCCTTTCTCAATTACTGTGATGTAGAGAAATGTGTATACATATATAAAATGTACATTGCCACATAATTTACAAATCCTTTTTGCCAAAAAATCTTATCGTCCCGTACAGTAAAGGAAAATTACTCGCCCTGTCGAATCGCTGCAGCTTCTTTCTCACTGCGTCATTCGTTTCTTTCTTCTTCGCTGATTCACCCAAAGATAGAAGAAGAAAGGAAGAAAAAAACGCAGGCAGATAATTACGCAAGACCAGTGTATATCGATGACGTCGAAATTCCGAGAAGCTAAAGAAACCATAAAGATTTCAATGACCTCTTCCACCGTAATCAGTATTCCGTGTCCTTCGAGGTGTGCTTCTGGCACTCCTTGAAGAAGCAGGAAGGAGAAAGAGGGAGAGATGCGAAAAATGTGAAGGAGACGAAGGATACGAAGTGGACATCGGAAGATCATCCCCGAGGAGAGCAAAAACGAAGAAGCGCAGCGGCAAAGGACGCTGTAATATCGTATCGGAATGAAACCAACGA